>Ga0302279_10000073_pt1 | contig 129350 bp, 131 predicted proteins | sample III_Bog_N3_3_FD_194541 | JGI IMG/M metagenome (GOLD analysis project Ga0302279, IMG submission 194541) | Peat permafrost microbial communities from Stordalen Mire near Abisko, Sweden - III_Bog_N3_3 | ecosystem: Environmental > Terrestrial > Soil > Wetlands > Peat | place: Sweden: Abisko... | reverse complement strand
AGCGAGGTTTACGCCAAGTCGTATTCGAAGAATGCCGAGTTCTACAGCTTCTACCGCAGCATGCAATCGTACCGCGAGACGGTGGGCACGCCGGCGGATGTCCTGGTGATCGCCCCGGACAGCGCTTACTTCAAGTATTTCAAGCAGCCGCAGCCGCAGCCGCAGCCGCAACATTAGTCAGACAGGCTCCTGGAGCGGGGAAGGGCGATGGACATCGGCTGGAGCGACTTGGCGCGTTATCTTGCGGGCGCGTTCGCACTGTACCTGGTGCTGGAGGGAATCCTGCCTTTCTTCAATCCGGGTGCGGCACAGCGCTTGATGGCGCGGCTGGCGCAGGTCGATTCCGCGCAGCTGCGCTGGGGCGGGTTGGTCAGCATCGTGGCGGGTCTCGCATTACTGTGGATGGCGCGCAATGGGTAAGAACGTCGTCGTGATCGGGCTCCAGTGGGGCGACGAGGGCAAGGGCAAAATCGTCGATCTGCTGACGGATCAGGTGCAGGCCGTGGCGCGCTTCCAGGGCGGGCACAACGCCGGGCACACGCTCGTGATCGGCGGCAAGAAGACCATTCTGTCCCTCATTCCGTCGGGCATCCTGCACCCGCACGTGCAGTGCCTGATCGGCAACGGCGTGGTGCTGTCGCTGGAGGCGCTCTTCAAGGAGGCCGAGACGCTCATCGGGCAGGGAGTGCCGGTGTTCGAGCGGCTCAAGGTCAGCCCCTCGTGCCCGTTGATCCTGGCCTCGCACGTGGCGCTGGACCGCGCCCGCGAGAAAGCGCAGGGCGCGAACGCCATCGGCACGACCGGGCGGGGAATCGGGCCGGCCTACGAGGACAAGGTCGCGAGGCGAGCGCTGCGCGTGTCGGACTTGTTTCACCGCGAGCGTTTCGCGGCCAAGCTGGGCGAGATTCTCGATTATCACAATTTCATCCTGCAGCGCTACTACCAGGCCTCACCCCTCGATTTCCAGCAGATGCTCGAGTCGAATCTGGAACTGGGCGAGCGGCTCAAGCCGCTGGTGGCGGACGTGACCGGCATTCTCGAGGAACTGAGCCTCGAGGGCCGCAACGTGCTGTTCGAGGGCGCCCAGGGGGCGATGCTCGACGTCGACCTCGGCACCTATCCGTTCGTGACGTCCTCGACCACCACGGCGGGCGGCGCGGCCGCCGGCACCGGCCTCGGGCCGCGGCGGCTCCATGAGGTCCTCGGAATCGTCAAGGCATACGCCACGCGGGTGGGCGCCGGGCCGTTTCCCACGGAGCTGTTCGACGAATTCGGCGAGTACCTGTCGCGCGTCGGCCATGAATTCGGGTCGGTCACCGGGCGCCGCCGCCGCTGCGGCTGGTTCGACGCCGTCGCGCTGCGGCGCTCCATCGTGCACAACAGTTGCTCCTCGCTGTGCGTCACCAAGCTCGACGTGCTCGACGGGCTGGATACGATCCGGATCTGCGTGGGATACAAGATCGACGGCAGGACGGTGCTCACGCCGCCCCTCCTGTCGCAAGAGTTCGGCGAGTGCAACGCGGTGTACGAGGAACATCCGGGCTGGAAGGAGAACACCGTCGGCATCACCCGCTACGAGGACCTGCCGGCCAATGCGTGCACCTATCTCGAGCGCCTGCAGGCGCTGCTGGGCGTTCCCATCACCATCGTTTCCACCGGACCCGAGCGCGACCAAACCATCATGCGGCACAATCCATTCGCATGACGCCGCGGCGCTCCTCTCGGCAATCCAAGGAGATCCCTCATGGCCAGAATTGCATTGAAGGGCAGCGAGCGGGCGGCGGTACCGGGGGCCCGGGCGGCGGGCCCAGCCGACCCCGCGGAACGGATACGGGTGAGCGTCATCTTACGGCGCGGCGGCCTGCCCGCACTGCGCACACGGGTTGCCGCGCTCTCGGCCGGTGATCGAACACGGGGTTTTCTGAGCCGCGAGGAATTCGCCCGGCTGCACGGCGCCGCGGCTGCGGATCTGGCCGCCATACGCGCCTTCGCCGCGGCGTATGGTCTGGCGGTGGCCTTGGAACATGCCGCGCGGCGTACCGTGATTCTCGAAGGATCGGTGGCGCAGTTCAGCGCGGCGTTCGGGGTGCAGCTCCATCGAATGACCTACGCCGGCGGCACCTACCGCGGCCGCACCGGTGCGATCACCGTGCCGGTGGAATTGGACGGCATCGTCGAAGCGGTTCTCGGCCTGGATGACCGGCCGCAGGCACGACCGCACTTTCGAATTGCAGCCTCATCGCGCGCGACTCGCCCGGGTGCCGCGGCGCTGTCCTACACGCCGCCGCAGGTCGCCGCCTTGTACGGCTTTCCGAACGGCGATGGAGCCGGCCAGTGCGTGGCTCTCATCGAACTGGGCGGCGGCTTCGCGCCGGCCGACCTGGAGGAGTACTTCGGCGCCTTGGGGCTCCCCAGCCCAACGGTGGCGGCGGTTGCGGTGGACGGCGCCGCCAATGCTCCGACCGGCGGCGCCGGCGGGCCCGACGGCGAGGTGATGCTCGAAGTCGAGGTGGTGGGCGCCATTGCGCCGCAGGCGAGGATCGCGGTGTACTTTGCGCCGAACACCGATGCCGGCTTTCTCGATGCGGTCACGACTGCCATACACGATGCCACCAACAAGCCGTCCGTGACATCGATCAGCTGGGGCGGCGCGGAGTCGACCTGGACCTCGCAGGCAAAGACGGCCATGGACGACGCATTCCAGGCCGCGGCCACGCTGGGCATCACGGTGTGCGTGGCCTGCGGCGACAGCGGCTCGAGCGATGGCGTGAGCGGCGGCATCAGCACGTTCTTCAAGGCGCCATCGTGGCAGGCGAACCTGACGGCGCGCAACGCGCAGACAGGTCATCCCGCTCACCATGCGCGGCGTCCCCGCGGTCGCCCGGCCCTCATTTCTTCAGGGTGACCCAGATCAGGTCGATGGGATTCGGGCCCACGTTTCCCGATTGGTGTTCCTCGCTCAGCGGGATCGTCGCCATCCAGCCCACCGAGCCGTCCGCCGAGGGATGCGGATAGGGGTGCGGCGGTTCCCCCTTGGAGCGTGCCGCCCATTGGCCGCCCTTGATGTGGATATAGAGCATGTCGGGGTGGTGGGCATGAACGCCTTCCCATTGGCCGGGATTGACCACGAAGCGCTGGACGATCACCCAGTCGTTTTCCAGCAGGTCCTCGCCGGGGATGTTCGGGTAGTTGAGGTAGCGATACTTGGGAGGGGTTCCGGCCGGCACGGCGGCGCTTTCGGCGACCGGTTTCAAGGCCACCGCGATCATCTCGATCGGCGTCCCGCCGGTGTTGGTGCTGCCCGTGTCGTCTTGGCTCGAGGCCGCGTGAAAGGCCACGCGGCCGTCCTTCCAGAGCACGGCCCGGCCGGTCGAGTTCGACTGGAGCACGCCGCCCTTGACGAACACCAGCAGCTCGTCGTTCGCATACGTGTGAACGCCCGTCGACTGGCCGGGTTGCACGAAGAACTTCTGGACGAACACCCGATCGTTGTCGAGCAGCGCCTCGCCCTTCAAATTCGCATACAGGGGAGCATCGGCGGCCGCCACGGGGGCGGGAGCCGCGCGGCACGCCGGTCCCGACGCCAACAGCCCCGCGGCGATGAAGGCGAGCCAGGGTGCGCGCAGCGGCCTCAGACAGGCTCCTTGGGTCAACGGAACAGCTTGAGCGCGTTCTCGAGCGTCTTGGTCACCCCCCACAACAGGGGAATACCGACCGCCGCCCACAGTACCAACAGGCGAAATTTCACTAAGGAGTCCTCACTTCGTGGAGCCGGGTCCGCGGTAATGGAATCGCTCGTCCACCGGACGCATGGCGAGATTGCACAGGAAACCCACCAGCAGAAGCCCGCACATGATGTACATGGTAATCGAATACGCCTGAGCTTTCGCCACGCCGTGTTCGATCTGGAATTGACGGATGTAGTTCACGAGCACCGGTCCCAGCACGCCCGCGACCGACCAGGCCGTCAACAGCCGTCCGTGGATGGCGCCCACGTTCATGGTGCCGAACACGTCGCGCAGGTACGCAGGAATGGTGGCGAAGCCGCCGCCGTACATGGACAGGATGATCACGAATGCGACCACGAAGGGCGCGGTCGAGTTCAAGTGGCCGAGCGACGGCACCGCCGAATACAGCCCCATGCCGAGCAGGAAGAAAACCATGTAGGTGGCGCGCCGGCCGATGTAGTCCGATACGGACGCCCAGAAAAACCGGCCGCCCAGGTTGAAAAGGCTCAGCAGGCCGACGAATCCCGCCGCGGCCGACGGGGTGACCCGGCCGCTGAAGATTTCCTGAATCATCGGCGATGCCTGGCTCAGCACGCCGATGCCGGCGGTCACGTTCATGCAGAGAACGCCCCAGAGCAGCCAGAACTGCGGCGTGACCCAGGCCGAGTCCACGCTGACGTGGGCAGTCGTCACCAGGCGCCGCAGTTTGTCCGAAGGGACCCACCCGTCGGGCTTCCAATCGGCCGCCGGCACCCGGACCGTGATCGCGCCGATCATCATGTACATGAAGTAAACGACGCCCATCGTGACGAAGGACTCCATCACTCCCGTCGATGCCGGCGTCTTGAAATGGTCCATGAGCATGATCGACAGCGGCGCGCCGATCAGCGCGCCGCCGCCGAATCCCATGATGGCCATGCCGGTGGCCATGCCGGGCCGGTCGGGAAACCACTTGATCAGGGTGGAGACCGGCGAAATGTAGCCGATCCCGAGTCCGCAGCCTCCCAGCACCCCATAGCCCAGGTAGAGGAGCCACAGCTGATGGAAGTTGATCCCGATGGCCGACACGATGAAGCCGCCGCCGAAGCACAGCGCGGAGATGAACATCGAGCGCCGCGGCCCGGCGCGCTCGACCCAGCGTCCGAACAGGGCGGCCGACAGCCCAAGTACCGCGATCGCGATCGAAAACGTCCAGCCCACGTCGGTCAACTTCCAATCCGACGGGTCGGAATGAGTGACGCCGATCAACCGGGTCAGCGGCAGGTTGTAGGTCGAGAAGGCGTATGCCTGCCCGATGCACAAATGCACCGCCATGGCAGAAGCGGGCACCAGAAAGCGGTTGTAGCCGGCCGGAGCAACGGTGCGTTCCCTGTCAAGGAAGGATTGGGGCATGTTCTGTCAAAAGCCTCCTGGGTGCTTTTTTGATTATGTCCGCAATATGCACCCGCCACGGGAAAGTTGCCAGATGGCCGCGGCGCGGCGCCGTGAGGCCGGCCGCGGCACCGGCGCCCCGCAAACCAACCGCCGCCTGCGCAAACCGTGACACCTTCAGGCGACGCGGCCCGGCGGGGCGCCTATGGTGGGCTGCACAGCCATGCACACATTCCGGAGTTCGCGGCGACAGTCACGGGGCAAGACGCGGGCGCTCGTCGCCTCGGCGTTCGCGCTGGCGTGGGTGTCGGCCGCGGCCCCGTCCCCGGCCTCCTGCATCGATGGGCCCAATCCCGAGATGCGCAATCTGCAGAGGCTGATTCAGCGCGATGCGAACCAGGCGTTGGCGCAGATCGATCTCAAGCTCGATGCCGCCCGCGGCGGCACGGTCCCGGGCCTTGGGTCCACGCTCGCCGCGCTGTACGAGGCGAGGGCGCAGGCGTACGAAATCCTGGAACGCTCGGGCGAGGCGCTGGATTCGGCGGCATCGGGCCTGAAGCTTGCGACCAACCCCCGCGATCCGGTGCATCTCGCGCTGCTGCTGGATCAGGCCGCGAATTCCTACGAACAGTCCGACATCGAGGAGGCCGAGACCGCCATCGAGGCCGCGCAGGCCGCCCAGGCGCCCGATTCCCGCCCGGGGATCTGTTTCCTGATCGCCCGCGGTTTGCTGGAGCACAGGTTGGATCGGGACGATCTGGCGATCGGCAGCCTGAGCCGGGCCTATCGCGCCAGCAACGCTGCGGCGATGGCCGAACCTCACATCCTGTCCGCCTCCGCCCTGTCGGTGGTGATGCGCAGCATGGGCGACTACGAGCAGGCGCTGGCGCTGAACCAGGAGAAGGTCGATTGGGATGCCGCGCGCGGCGCGAACTTGAGCCTGTCGGTCTCGAGATTCATGCGGGGACGCATCCTGCAGTTGATGGGAAACTACTCCGCCGCGATCGAGCAATTCGTGCAGTCGCGCAGGCTGTCCGGGACCCTCCACGACCGGCAGGGGGTGGCTTTCAGCGACCTGCGGACCTGCGAGGCGCACATCGACCTCGGCGAATTCAGCGCGGCCCAGGCGGAATGCGGGAGCGCCGCGCGGATCTTCGCGGCGTCCACCGATTTGGAATCGGTCAAGGAGACCCAGGCGCTGCAGGCCCGGATCGAACTCGGCCTGGGCCGCCCGGCGCGCGCGCGCGCGCTTCTCGACAAGGTTCTGGATCGGAACGGCGCCGATCTTCCCCCGCGCGACGTGGCGCCGATGTTCGATGCCCGTGCGCGCGCCAACGCCGAATTGCAATCCTATGAAGAGGCGTACCGCGACCTTCGCGAGTATACGAACCGCTACGTCGCGGCCACGGAGGCCGACCGGCGTCGTCAGGCCGGTACTCTGCGCGCGCGGTTCGAAACCGACCGCGAGATCGATCGCAACGCTTCGCTCAAGCGGGAACTCGCCAGTTCTCTCGACCGGGCCGAACGTCAGGAACGGCAACTGCGCCAGAACGAGATCGTCGCCGGCACGGGCGGGCTCGTCATTGCGTTGCTGGCCTATTTCCTGGTGATGAGCGTTCGCTACCGGCGCCGCATGGTCAAGCTGGCCAACATGGACGGCCTCACCGGGCTGCCCAACCGGCGCCGCGTATCGCAGTTCGCCGAAGCCGCGCTGCAGTTCGCCCGCGCAACCGGAGAGCCGCTGGCGATCGCCATCATGGATATGGATCATTTCAAGGAGATCAACGACTGCTGCGGCCACGCGACGGGCGATCACGTGCTGAAGGAATTCGCGCGGATCGGCGCCGAGGCGCTGCGCCCCTGCGACATGCTCGGACGCTGGGGCGGCGAGGAGTTTTTGCTGATCATGCCCGGCGCGTCGCTCAGCGTCGCCAAGGCGAATCTCGAGCGGCTGCGGACGCTCATGTGCGGGATTCGGCTGCCGCCCGTGAGCGGCGCGGGATTGCCGGTCACATTGAGCGCCGGCGTCGCGCAGTACTGCGCCAACGTCCGCTCCCTCGACGACATGATCGCGCGCGCCGACCGCGCGCTGTACGCGGCCAAGAGCGCCGGGCGCGACTGCGTACGGGTCGCCGATATGAGTCAGATCACCGGATCGCACGCCGTCCGGAGGGCGCAGCGCCAGTGACGCGGGCGCCGCGCCGCGGCGTCTTCGACGCGTATCCCACGGTCTGTCCAAAGAGCACGCGCTGCTCGCCCCCAAGGCGAAGTTTCTTGTGCAGGACCGATTTGTCGCAGTTGTGGAACCACGCGGCCAGGCCGGTGGAGGCGGCGAACAAATAGACGTTGGCCGCGATGAGCCCCGTGTCGACGTAGTAATAGGAACGCTGGACGCGCGCATCGTGCAGTCCCGGTTCCTGAAATCCCTTGCTATGGACCAGCTTGCCGACGTCGGCGACGTAGACGAGGCGCACCGGCGCCTGGTCCCCGCTGCGGGCCTGGCCGCGGCCGATCGCCAGTGGGCGCAGGTCGCCCGCGGCGGCCGGCACCAGCCGGTGGCGGAACGGGTCGTAGCGGTAGGCCGCCCGGGCCAGGGCCACGTACACGTCGATTTCTTGCGAATTGCTCGCCGACGGCGCGGTCCTTCCGGGAAGACCGAAGGGTCCCTTCCGACGGTTCACGCCGCAGGCCGCGAACAGGAGGTTGGAAAGAGTCTGCGCGGCGACCGGCTTCTCGCCGATCTCCCGGACGGTTCTTCGCAGCCGCAGCGCCTGCGAGAGCGATCCGCTCCCCCGGAACGCCGGGCTCGGCAAATCGATAGGCCGCAACGCCGCAAAGTCGCCGCGCACAGTCCGACTTTTCGATCCGATCTTGACCACTCGAACAGGATGGCTCGGGCCGTCCAGATGCTCTATCGTGGCTTACCGCAGTACCGAAGCGTCAGTCAGGCTCCGGAGCGTGGCCTAACAATTTGATATGCAAGGCCATCTTGGAATTGGTGCCCAGGAGAGGACTCGAACCTCCACGAATTGCTCCACTGGTACCTGAAACCAGCGCGTCTACCAGTTCCGCCACCTGGGCAAGTGGGTCGCCTAGCGAGGCGCAGGAATCTACGCACCCATCGATGGCTTGTCAATCGAGCCGGCGCCTAAGGCGCCGAATTTCCCCCGTAGACGACCCGGCCGCCGACGACGGTCATCACCACGTGTCCCTTGGCGATGTCGGCCGCGGGCCCCTCGATGAAGTTCTGCGAAAAGACCGCGAGGTCGGCCCGCTTGCCGGCGGCGATGCTGCCCTCCTGATCGTCGACGCGGCTCGCGTAGGCGGCATCGAGCGTATACGCCCGCAGGGCCGCGGCCACGTCGATGCGCTGTTCCGGGACATAACCGCCCGGGGGTTGCCCGTCCAAGCTCTGGCGCAGCACCGCGTTGCGGATGCCGAGCAGGGGATTGAGCTGCACGACCGGCCAGTCGGTGCCGAAGGCCACCTCGGCGTGCGTCTCGAGCAGCGCGCGAATGGCGAATGCGGTCGGCAGGAACTCGTCGCCGGCGTACCGCTGCCAGAGGCCTTCCATCCCCTTCCATTCGTCGCGAGGATAGATCATCAGCGGCTGCATGCTGGCGATCACGTGGAGTTTCCCGAAGCGCGGGATGTCGGCCGCGTCGGGCGCCTCCGCGTGCTCGATGCGGTTGCGCAGGTCGCCGCCGACGGCGGCCTGCGATTCCTCATAGGCGTCGAGCGCCAGTTTGATCGCCCCGTCGCCGATGGCGTGCGTGTACACCTGAAACCCCTTCTGGTTCAGCGCGAGCACGGCCGCCTTGTAGGCCTCGGGCTGGAAGAAGCGCATTCCGACCTCCGACGGCCGGTCCGCATATCCGCCGGGCAGGTAGGCCGTGTGCGACTCGATGACGCCGTCCATGATGAACTTGGCCGCGCAGCAGAACAGCATCGGATCCTGGTAACGGGCGCGCGCGGCCTGCAGTTGCGTGAGATGCCCGGCCGTCAGCGTGGGCGGGTCGATCCAGTCGGCAATCGAGACGCGCACGGTCAGCTGTCCGTCGCGGCGCAATTTGTCGAGCATCGGCAGCAGCGGGTAGTCGCCGCCGGCGCTGTCCACGCGGGTGATGCCGAGCCGATTCGCTTCATGCACGGCGGCGAGCAGCGCGGCTTCGGTCTCGCGCGGCGCAGGCGGCGGAATCTTGTCCTGGACCAGCTTGATGGCGGCGTCTTCCTTCAGCCACCCGGTGGCCTCGCCGTCGGCGCCACGCACGATTTCGCCGCCGGACGGGTTCGGGGTGTCGCGCGTGATGCCGGCGCGCCGCAGCGCTTCACTGTTGACCCAGGCGGCATGCGCCATGCTCGAATCGAGGAACACGGGATGGGCGCCGCTGACGCGATCGAGCAGTTCCCTGTGAAATTCGCCGCCGGGCAGGTCGGGGTAGCCGTAGCTCCAGCCCTCGCCCTGAATCCAGTCGGCCTGGGCGTGATTCACCGTGTATTGGGCGATGCGGCGACTCACCTCCGCCATGGTGGTGGCGTCGCGCAGCGGCACGTTGCGCAAATACCAGCCGCCGTCGACGAAGTGCACATGGCTGTCGATCAATCCGGGCGTGACCAGCAGGCCGCCCAGATCGACGACCTTGGTGCGCTTGGCGCGCAGGCTCAAGATGTCCGGCTCCGAGCCGACAGCCAGGATCTTGCCGCCGCCGATGGCCACGGCCTCCGCCCAGGGCCGCTCGCCGTCCAGCGTATAGATGCGCCCGTGGTCGAGTATCAGATCCGGCGCCTGCGGCACCTCGCCGGCGAGCGCGGTTCCGCAGAACAGGAGCGACGCCGCTGCCCACGGTGCGCGCGCGGCCCGCGGCCCGCGGCGTGTTGCGTTCTTCAATGTCCTTCCCCCTCGCGCAAGCTCGATCGGGGTGCGACTGTAGAGCAAAAGACATATCATCGCGAATCCATTCTGGAGTACCGAATGCACACGCGAATACGCAAGTTCAACACCCGCGACACCTACCCGGAGCAAAAACTGGACAACGATCTGTGCCAGGCCGTGGTCGCCCGCGGCCGCACGGTCTTCGTCCGGGGCCAGGTGGGCCAGGACCTCGACACGGCCGTGAACGTGGGCGTGGGCGACGCGGCGGCGCAGGCCGATCGGGCGATGGCCAACATCAAGCAGCTGCTCCACGAAGCCGGAGCGCAACTCGACCACATCTGCAAGGTGACCATCTATCTGACCGACCCGCGTTTCCGGGAGGCGGTCTATCGCACGGTGGGGCGCTGGTTGAAAGGGGTTTACCCCGTATCCACCGGCATCGTGGTCGCGGGCCTCGCTCGCCCGGAGTGGTTGGTGGAGGTGGACGTCATTGCGGTCATTCCCGATGACGCCTGAGTCATGACCTTCTCGATCGTGGCGCGATCGCCCGACCGACGCAGCTTCGGTGTCGCGATCGCATCGTCGTCGCCGGCCGTCGCGGCACGCTGCGCGCACGCGCGGAGCGGGTGCGGCGCCGTGGCCACGCAGAACATCACCGATCCCGCCCTGGGCCCGATCATCCTGGAGGGTCTGTCGCGCGGGAGCGGCGCGGCGGCGGCCATGGCGGATGCGCTCGCGGGCACGCCGTTCGGCGACTTCCGTCAGCTGCTCGTCATCGGTGCGCAAGGTGCGCCGGTGGTCCACTCGGGCGCCCGTGCGCTCGGCGTCGTGGGATCGGCGGTCGGCACGCATGCCGCGGCGGCCGGCAACCTGCTGGCGGGCGCCGAGGTGCCGCAGGCCATGATCGATGCGTTCGAGACATCGGAAGGCCATCTGGGAAGCCGGCTGCTCGCGTCCCTGCGCGCGGGACTCGCGCGGGGCGGGGAGGAGGGGCCGATCCATTCGGCCGGGGTGCTGGTGGTGCGCGAGGTGAGCTGGCCCATCGTCGATCTGCGGGTCGACTGGAGCGAGGATCCGGTCGCGGACCTCGCGCGCATCTGGACCCTCTACGCACCGCAGGTCGAGGACTACGTGCGGCGCGCGCTCGACCCCGGCGGCGCGCCCGGCTTCGGCGTGCCCGGCGATCCTCAAGAGCTCCCATGAGTTTTCCGACAGTCGGCAGGAGATCGATATGACTCAGGAACAACCGGCGCGGCTGGAAATCGCCACCATCCAACCCATACCGTCCGACCAGCGGCATGGCACGGCCGCCGACCTGTTCACGGTCTGGTTCGGCTCCAATCTGATGCTCCTGACCATCGTCACCGGCGGTCTGGCGGTCACGGTGTTCGGCCTGCCGTTCGGGTGGGCGGTGGTCGGGCTCGCGGTGGGCAACATGACCGGCGCCGTTTTCATGGCGCTGCATGCGGCGCAGGGTCCGACGCTGGGCGTCCCGCAGATGATCCAAACGCGAGGCCAGTTCGGATCGCTGGGCTCGCTGCTGGTGGTCGGCATCGTGCTCATCATGTACGTCGGATTCCTCGCCTCGAATCTGGTGCTGGGAGGCGAGGCCCTCGCGAGCCTCGTGCCCGGAGCGTCCGACCTGCCGGGGATCGCTCTGGTCGGCGCGCTCTCCGTGATTGCGGCGATCTACGGCTACGACCTCATCCACGCCTACGCCCGCTGGATGAGCTACATCTCCGGCGTCGTGCTCATCGTCACGGTGGCCTGGATCATCGGGGTGCACGGTCTGCCGCCCGATTTTCTACAGCGCAACTCCTTCAACGCCGTCGGCTTCATGGGCACCGTGACCGCGGCAGCGCTGTGGCAGATCGCGTATGCGCCGTATGTGTCCGATTACTCCCGCTACATGCCGGAGGCCACGGGTGCCCGGCCGGCGTTTTGGGCGAGCTATTGGGGATGCACCTTGGGCTCATTCCTGCCCATGGTGCTGGGAGCCATGGTCGGCCTCGGCGCGCCGAAGGGCAATTTGGTGGCGGGCCTCGCCATCCTGACGCAGGGCATCGCACCGCTGGTGCTGATCGTGTTCTCCGTCGGCGTGGCCGCGGCCAACGCGATGAACCTTTACTGCGGTGCGCTGTCGGCGCTGACCTTCGGGCAGACCGTGCTGCCGCGCTGGTCGCCCGGGCCGCGGGCGCGGACCTGCATGGCCTTGCTGCTGTTCGGTCTGTCGTTGCTGGGCGCCGTGCTCGGCAAGGCCGCCTTCCTGGTGAACTACGAGCATTTCATCCTGTTCCTGCTGTACGTGCTGGTTCCATGGACCGCCATCAATCTGGTGGATTACTACCTGTTGCGCCACGGCATCTATGATGTCGCGTCCTTCTTTCGGCAGGACGGCGGCATTTACGGCCGTGTGAACGTGGCGGCCGTCACCTGCTATGGGCTCGGCATCGTGGTCCAACTCCCCTTCATCGACTCGGCGCTGTACACCGGCTTTGCGGCGCGCGCGATGGGCGGCGTCGACCTGTCCTGGATCGTGGGCCTGGCGGTGACCTCTCCGGCGTACTATTGGCTGGCGAGCCGCTCCCCGGAGCGGGCCCCGCTGCCGGCCCGCGACGTGGGGTAATGCGCCGGCCGGTGCGCAAAGCTGCTAACCTCGTGCCCCGAATCCATTTGGCCCAAGGCTTTCATTTCCTATGACACGACGCGGTCAGCGAGGCTCGCGGGACGGCACCGACGGCCATGCACACGATTGGCGGGCCGAGGACCCGAACCTCGAATTCGAGAAATTGCGGTATGCGGAGCCGATCGCGAGCCGCGAACTCCTGTTGAAGCATTTGTCGGAGGCTCCCGAGCCGCTGACGGCGGCGCGCCTGGCGAAGCGTCTCGGCATCGACAGCGACAGGCAGCGCGATGCCTTGGCGAAGCGCCTGGCCGCGATGGTGCGCGACGGCCAGGCCATCGAGGGTCCGAACGGGTTCGCCACGGCGGGCGACGGCGAACGCGTGGCGGGCCGCATCCGCGGACGGCCCAATGGCGATGTCCTGGTGTTGCCGGACGACGGTTCCGCACCGCTGGTGCTGGCGCGCGCCGACACCGCCACGTTGATGCATAACGACCGCGCGGAAGTGCTGGCCGTGGGGATGAACGAGCGCGGCCGGCGCATTGCGCGGCTGATCCAGCGCACGGGCGATGCCCCCGGCCGGATCGGCGGCATCTGGCGCTCCGAGGGGACCGCCGGTCGATTCGAGCCGGAGGATCCGGGTCATTGGTACGCGGTGGAGGTCGCCGCGCGGCACGCACACGGCGCCCGCGACGGCGACCATGTGATCGTCGAGATCACGCGCCGGCCGCAGGGCTCCGCACCCGCCCATGGACGGGTGGTGGAAGTGTTGAAGAACCTCCGTCCATCCGACCTCGCGGCGCGCTTCGCCATCCTGCGCCACGATTTGCCGGAGGAGTTCCCGGCGGACGTGCTGCACGAAGCCAACCGGTTCGACCCCGACGTTCGCCCGGAGGATCGCGCCGGGCGCGAGGACCTGCGCGACCTGCCGCTGGTCACCATCGACGGCGCCGACGCCAAGGACTTCGACGACGCCGTCTATGCCGAACCGGTGCGCGGCGGCGGGTGGCGGCTGGTGGTGGCCATCGCCGATGTGAGCTACTACGTCCGGTGCGGCACGCGGCTGGATGCCGAATCGCGCGCGCGCGCGACGTCCGTGTACTTTCCGGACCGGGTGCTGGCGATGCTGCCGGAGCATCTGTCAAACCATCTGTGCTCGCTCATGCCGCACGTCGAGCGGCTGGCCTTCGTCTGCGACATGCGCGTGAGCAAGGCGGGACACGTGTCGCGGGGGCGTTTCTACGAGGCCGTCATCCGCTCGCACGCCCGGCTCACCTACGATCAGGCTTGGAATTTTCTCGAAGACCCCCGCGCCGCCGGCGATCTCGACCCGGACGTGAGCGCCTCGCTGCGCAGCCTGCATGCGGTCTACGGCGCCTTGAAGCACGCGCGGGACGCCCGGGGCGCGCTCGATTTCCGCGGCGGCGAAGTGAAGGCGCGCATCGGCGAGGAAGGCACGATCCAAGGCTTCTACGCGGTGGTGCGCAACGACGCGCACCGCATGATCGAGGAGTGCATGATCGCGGCCAACGTGGAGGCCGCGGTGGCGCTGCGGACCGCCAAGGCCGGGAGCCTGTTTCGCGTGCACAGCCAGCCCGAGGACAAGCGGGTCACCGAGTTGCAGAAGGTGCTGCACGCGCTGCAGGTGGGGGCGACCTTCTCGGCGAAGCCGACGCCCCGCGAATTTCGGCAGCTGGTGGAGCGCTTGACGGCGCGCCCGGACGGCATGCTGCTGGAGGGACTGGTGATTCGCTCGCTCGCCCAGGCGGTCTACCAGCAAACCAACATCGGTCATTTCGGCCTGGCGCTGGAAGAGTATGCGCACTTCACCTCGCCGATCCGCCGCTATCCCGACCTGCTGGTCCACCGGGCCTTGAAGGCGGCCGTCCTCGGCAACACCACTTCCGGACACCGGTACAGCGCCGCGGAGCTGCAGACGCTCGGCGTGGAGAGTTCGCAGCGCGAGCGGCGCGCCGACGACGCGGCGCGCGACGTCATGGGGTACCTCAAGTGCCTGTACCTGCAGGCGCGCGTGGGCGAAACCTTCGATGCCGTGGTCTCGAGCGCGATGGAGTTCGGATTGTTCGTGCAGCTCAAGGAAGCACCCATCGACGGGCTGGTGCACATCTCGAACATCCCCGGCGACTACTGGGAGCTCGATACCGGCGGGATGGGACTGGTCGGCCAGCAGACGGGCCGGCGGTGGCAGATGGGGGACGATGTGCGGGTGCGGCTCACCCGCGTCGATTTGACGCAGCGTCAGATCGATTTCGAGCTGGTCGATGGGACGGCGTCGGGACAGGGTACCGTGCGCGCGCCGCGCGTCGGCGGGGCCATGAGCCGCTCGCGGCGCGGAGCCGGCGGCGGAACCGGGCCGGGCGGCGGCAATCAGCGCAGCGGCGGCGAAAATCAGCGGGGCGGCGCCCGGCAGGACCGCAGCGGCCGGCGTGGCGGGCGCCGCTGACCTCGGCCGCCGGACATGCCCCCGGGTTCTCGACATCTGGTCTACGGGCTGCATGCCGTGGCGGCCGTCCTCGATCGCGCGCCGGAGCGCCTCTTGGAACTCTGGGTCGCGCAGGCCCGCGACGATGCGCGGGTCCGCGACCTCAAGGAACGCGCGCTGGCGGCCGGCGTGTCGGTGCAGGCCGCCAGCAGCGAGTCTCTCGGCAAGCTGGCGGGCGACGTGGCGCATCAGGGGGTACTGGCGGCCGTGCGGCCGCTCCGGGCCTGGGATGAGCACGACCTGGTCGCCTCATTAAGTCAAATCGACGGCGATCCCCTGCTGCTGGTGCTGGACGGAGTCACCGACCCTCACAATCTGGGGGCGTGCCTCCGCACCGCGGAGGCGGCCGGCGTTCATGCCGTCGTCATTCCCAAGGACCGCTCCGCCGCGGTGGACGGGGTGGCTCGCAAGGTGGCGGCGGGGGCGGCCGAATTCGTCCCGGTTGCCGCCGTCACGAACCTGGCCAGGGTCCTGCAGCTTCTGAAGGAGCAGGGCGTCTGGGTCGTCGGCACGGACGGCGAGGCCCCGCAAACGCTGTACGAGGCCGACCTCGCCCGCCCGCTGGCGCTGATCCTGGGGGCGGAGGGCGCCGGCATGCGCCGCCTGACCCGCGAACGCTGCGATTTCGTCGTGCGGATCCCCATGGCGGGCCGGGTCGAATCCCTGAACGTCTCGGTGGCGGCCGGGGTGGCCCTGTTCGAGGCGCGGCGCCAAGCCCTGTTCCAGGCGCGGCGTCAAACAGGGGCGGCCGAGTTGCCGGCGGCCCCGGGGACCGGCTGACCTGCCGGCGGCGCCGCGAACCGGTTGACCTGCCGGCGCCTGACCGCGTATTCTTCGCGCTCTTTTTCGCCGGCCGTCCGGCACCACTCCTTGCCTCACCGCTCGCAACGGGAGGCTACAACCGTAGGGAGCCTACAATGCGGCATTATGAAATCGTGCTCCTGGTCCATCCGGATCAGAGCGAGCAAGTCCCCGCGATGGTCGATCGCTACAAGGGCATGGTCAGCGCCGGCGGCGGCTCGGTCCATCGATTCGAGGATTGGGGCCGGCGTCAGCTGACGTTCCCCATCTCGAAGGTCCACAAAGCTCATTACATCCTGCTCAACATCGAATGCGACCAGAAGACGCTGGCCGAGCTCACCGGCTCGTTCCGCTTCAGCGACGCGGTGCTGCGCAGCCTGGTCGTGAAGATGGACGAGGCCGTCACGGAGCCGTCGCCGATGGCCCGCGCGCCCGATGAGAACGCCCGCCGCCACGACGACTTCGGCGACGACGGCGACGACGACGACATGCCCGCGAGCATGCGCTAGTCACGCGGTCAACCCTCGTATTTTTGGAGCTAGACAATGGCACGTTTTTTTCGTCGCAAGAAGTTTTGCCGATTCACCGCCGATGACGTCAAACAGATCGACTACAAGGATCTGGCGACGCTCAAGAGCTACATCACCGAGACCGGCAAGATCGTCCCGAGCCGCATCACCGGCACGAGGGCGCACTACCAACGCCAGCTGCAGCTGGCGATCCGCCGCGCGCGCTTCCTGGCGCTGCTGCCGTACACCGATCAGCATTGAGGCCGTGAACTAACATGGAAATCATCCTACTGCAGAAGGTGGCGAACCTCGGCCAGATCGGCGATCGCGTCAAGGTCAAGTCGGGCTATGCCCGCAACTACCTGGTTCCCACGGGCCGTGCGACCATGGCCACGGCCGCCAACATCGCCAAGTTCGAGGCGCAGCGGCACGAGCTCGAGGCGAAGGCCCATGAAGAGCTGGCCTCGGCCCAGGCGCGGGCGCTGAACTTCGAGAACTTCAAGCTGGAAATCTCCGCCAAGGCGGGCTCGGAAGGCAAGCTGTTCGGATCGATCGGCACCGCCGACATCGCGGAGGCCGCGGTCAAGACGGGGCATCCGATCACGCGCAGCGAGGTTCGGATGCCGAACGGGCCGATTCGGACCACCGGGGAACATCCGGTTCAGTTGCATCTGCACACTGACGTGGATGTGACCTTGATGGTCACGATCGTCGCCGAAGAGTAACGGCGCGCCGCACGGACTGCACGTGGCCTCACCCCGCGTCGGCAACCGGTCCCGGGGCGGCGGCGGAGCTGGAGACGGCCTGCGCTTGCCGCCTCATTCCGTCGAAGCCGAGCAATCGGTGCTCGGCGGGTTGATGCTCGATGCCACCGCCTGGGACCAGGTCGCGGACCGCGTGTCCGCCGAAGACTTCTACCGCAACGATCACCAGCTGATATTCGCGGCGGTTGCCGAGCTGATCGAGCGCAACCACCCCTGCGACGTCGTGACCCTCTCGGGACATCTGGAAAGCAAGGGGACGCTGGACCAGGTCGGCGGCCTCTCCTACCTGGGCTCGCTGGCCCGGGATACCCCCACCGCCGCGAACATCCGCGCCTACGCCGACATCGTCCGCGAACGGTCGGTGCTGCGGCAGCTCATCGCCGCGGGCAATGAAATCGTCACCGGCGCGCTCGAACCCGAGGGGAGGGAGGCGCGCGAGGTCGTCGACGACGCCGAGCGGCGGGTGTTCGAGATCGCCGAGCGCGGAGCGCGCGGCAAGGTCGGCTTCCGCACCGTCAAGAGCATCCTGCCGGAGGTGGTCAATCGCATCGACGAGATGTACCACTCGGAGGGGAAGCTGACCGGCATCTCCACGGGTTTCAAGGTGCTCGACGAGATGACTTCCGGGCTGCAGGCCGGCGACCTCATCATCGTCGCCGGACGGCCGTCGATGGGCAAGACCACGCTGGCGGTCAACATCGCCGAGAACGCCGCCCTGGGCGCGAAGAAATCCGCGGCCATCTTCAGCATGGAGATGTCCGCCGAATCGCTGACGCTGCGCATGATTTCCTCGCTGGGCCGGATCAACCAGGGCCACCTGCGCTCCGGCCGCCTGCACGAGGACGATTGGCCGCGCATCGACTCGGCGATGACGCAGCTCGGCGCGGCGAACATCTTCGTCGACGAGACCCCGGCGCTGACGCCCACCGAGATTCGCGCGCGAGCGCGGCGCCTCAAGCGCGAACGCGGCCTCGATCTCGTCGTGGTGGACTACCTGCAGCTCATGCAGGTGGCCGGCACCAAGGAGAATCGCGCGACGGAGATCTCGGAGATCTCGCGCGGCCTCAAGGCGCTCGCGAAGGAACTGAAGGTTCCGGTGATCGCTCTCTCGCAGCTGAACCGCGGAGTCGAGCAGCGCGTGGAAAAGAAGCCGGTGATGTCGGATCTGCGTGAATGCGTGACCGGCGAGACTCGGGTCTGGCTCGCGGACGGCCGGCGCGTCCCGATCCGCGAGCTCGTCGGCCGGACGCCGGACGTGTGGGCGATGAGTTCCGATCAGAGGATCGTCCAGGCGCGCAGCGACCTCGTCTGGTCGAAGGGCGTGCGGCCGGTGTTGCGCCTGAGTCTGGCGAGCGGCCGAAGCTTGCGGGCGACCTCCAACCATCGAGTGTTCACCCGCGAGGGCTGGAAGCCGCTGGGGGAGATCGGTTTGGGAACTCGCGTCGCGGTGGGACGCCGATTTCCCGCCGTGGCCGCCCCGGTGGCCTGGCCGGACGCCGAAGTCGCGCTCCTGGGCCACCTGGTGGGCGAAGGAAGCTACCTCGCCCGGCAGCCGCTGCGCTACACCACCGCTTCGGAGGCCAACAGCGCATTGGTGACGGAGTGCGCGCGCGCACTGGGCAGCCGGGTAACCCGCCGCCCGGGGCGCGGCCGGCGGCATCAGCTGGTCATCGCCGGCGCCGGCAACCGCCGGGGCCCGAGGGGCGCGGGCGCATGGCTGAAAGGCCTCGGGATTTTCAATCAACTCCCGCACGAGAAGCAGCTCCCTCCCGTGGTGTTTCAGCTGAGCGATGCGCAGATCGGGCTGTTGCTCCAGCATCTCTGGGCCGCCGCCGGCTGCATGCACGCTCGACCCGACCGGCAACGCGGTTCCTCGAGCGTTCGCTTCAGCGCCTGCAGCGAACGGCTCGCGCAGGACGTTGCCGCGCTGCTGCTGCGGCTGGGCATCGTGGCGCGCATCCAGCAGGTTCGGTTGAACGGCGGCCGGCCGCTCTATTCGGTGCATGTGTGCGGCGCCGGGCAGCAGGCTCTGTTCTTGAAGAAGGTGGGCGCACTGCGCGACCGGGAAACGGGCCGGGGCGAATTGGCGACGATGAGCGGAACGGCGTTTGGCGGCACGAGCCTGGCCTGCTCGGGTTCGGCGGCGAGTGACCGTGCGGAATCCTCGGGCGACGATGTTTTGCAATCGGGGTCCGATGATGCGGACCTGCATTGGGACCACGTCGTGGCGGTCGGCCCGGACGGCGCGGAAGAAGTGTTCGACCTGACCGTTCCGGGACCGGCGAGCTGGCTGGCCGAAGGCATCGTGAGCCACAACAGCGGAGCCATTGAACAGGATGCCGACGTCATTCTGCTGATCTACCGGGAAGAGGTCTACGAGCCGAACACCACGCGCAAGGGAATTGCCGACATCATCATCGCGAAGCAGCGCAACGGCCCGATCGGGGAAGTGCAGCTCACCTTCCTCGGGCAATACACCAAGTTCGAAAACTACGCGCCGGAGTCCTACGCCGAAGGCGTGTTTCGCGAGTGACCGGGTGACTGCATCGTGAGGCCGATGGTCAGCGCGGCGATCGACTCCGGGGCTCTGCGCCATAATCTGCGGCAGGTGCGCCAGTGGGCCCCGAAGTCGCGGGTCATGGCCGTCATCAAGGCCAACGCGTACGGGCATGGGTTGGTGACGGTGGCGCGGGCGCTCGGGTCGGCGGATGCGTTCGCGGTGGCGCGCGTCGACGAAGGGCTCACGCTGCGCGGGGCCGGCATCATGACGCGCACGGTGCTTCTCGAAGGCGTCTTCGATGCCGCGCAGCTCGCGGCGGCCGCGGCCGCCGGATTCGAGCTCGTGGTGCACACCCGGGAACAGCTCGAGCTGCTGCGCGCCGCTCCGGCGGGCGCGCGCTTCACGGTGTGGCTCAAGCTGGACTCGGGAATGAACCGGCTGGGATTCAAGGGAGCGTACTTGGGCGCGGCGTCCGCGGCGCTCGGCGCAGTGGCGGCCGTGCAGCAGCCGGTGAATCTGTTCACGCATCTCTCGTCGGCCGACGATCCGGAGCGTGCCGCGACCCCGGGGCAGCTGGCGCGCTTCGCCGCCGCGACGGAATCGCTGCCGGGCGAGCGCAGCATCGCCAATTCCGCCGGCATGCTGAGCTACCGGGAGGCCCAGGCGGATTGGGTGCGGCCCGGGTTGCTCCTGTACGGCGCGTCGCCGTTTTTCGGATCGGTCGGTGCGGACTACGGCTTGAAGCCGGCCATGACGCTGCGTTCGCAGGTGATCGCGCTCAAGGACCTCGAGGCGGGCGAGCGGGTGGGCTACGGCGGCGATTGGACGGCGCAGCGGCCCACGCGGCTGGCGGTGGCCGCGGTGGGCTACGGTGACGGCTATCCCCGCAGTCTCGCCTCGGGCGCTCCGGTGCTGGTGAACGGCGAGCGCGTCCCGTTGGCCGGCCGGGTGTCCATGGACATGATCGGCATCGACGTCACCGATTTGCAGGCGCAGCCCGCGCTCGGCGATCCGGTGATCCTCTGGGGCGAGGGACTCGCGGTCGAGGAATTGGCCGTCTGGGCCGACACCATTCCCTACGAGCTTCTCTGCGGGATCAGCCAGCGCGTGGCGGTGGATCTGCGTTAGCGCGGGCGGCCGCCGATCGCGACGCGTGCGAGCGGCGCCCGGCTCACCGGCAGCGGCGGAATCTCGCCAGCAGGGACTCGTGCGCCGCGGCCGCGGCGGGCCCGGTGCGCACCCACTCCAATGCCAGCGCGTCCCGGTCGTCGCTGCCCGCCGCGCCCCCTTGTCCCATGCGCTCCACGAGCCGCCGCACTTGATGCTCACGGCGCATCGCCTGATCCTCCGGCGGCGTGGGCCGCTCGGCGAGAATCTCGCCTCGCACGCACAGCATCCTGAGTGCGCGTTCCTGCGCCGCCAGGTCGATGCCGGCCGCCGCCTCGGCCTTCCCCCAAGCTTCCTTCAGGGCCGCATCGGCGCCCTTGGGCAAGGTCAGGATGCCGGCGATGAAGCTCTCGGCCTCCGCGCGCAGCGGTTCCCGATCGGCCGGCGCGACATTTTGCGCCACCGCCCATCCATAGTGCTGAATGCGGCGCGCCGCCTCGAGCAAGGCGGCGAACGCCGCTTCGTGCTGCGTCGCACGCTGTTGCGCCGCCCGGGACTGACACTGCTTGACCGCGGCTTCGAACCGGTCGCGAATCGCGCGCTGTTCCGCCCGCGGCAGCTCGCCCAGGGCGTCGAAGGCGCTGCGCCACGCTGCAATCTTCGCCGTCCCTTCGAGCAGTGCGGGCCCCGCCAGAGCGGCGAGCTGCTCCACTTCGAGGCACAGAGCCAGGGCCTGGCTCTTGTTGGCCTCGAGGCCGGCATCACGGTCCGCCTGGGCTTGCTGGCGGCGCCGGTAGATCGCGTCGCATTCGCCCCGGAACTCCTCCCACAGCCTTTGTTCCTGGTCCCGCGGCAGTGCACCGGTCTGTTTCCACTGCTGCTGCAGCCCCTTCATGGCATCCAGGGCGCCGCGAACGTCCACCAGATCGACCAGCTGCCGCGCCCGCTGGATGAGGGCCTGCTTCGCCGCGGCCAATTCAGCATGCCAGGCATCGAGCCGCTCTTGCAGCCGCGCCATCGAGGCGTCGAACTCTTTCGCAACGGCGAGACCGGCAGCGCGGTCCACGGGCGCATTCCGGCGCCATTCCTGGCGCGCCTCGCGCAGAACCGTCGCGGCCAGCCGCGAGTCGAATCCGTCCCCGCTCTGGCCGGCCTCGAATGCCTGCAGGCGCTCGAGCAGGCTCTTGCGCCGTTCCAGATTCTCCCGGCGCAGTTTCGATTGCGCTTCGAAGTACTCCCGGCACGGCTGGTAAGCGGCCACGGAGGCCGTGTGAAAACGCTGCCAGTCCGCTTCGGATTCACTGATGACGCCCTTGCTGATGGTTCTCCAGTCCTCCTTCAGCTGATTGATCCGGTCGGCCAGGACCTGCGGCGGCTCGGAGGAGCCGATGAGCGATTCCATCTCGGCGATCAACTCGGCGCGCTTCGGCGCCACGGCGTAGTCTTTCCATTGCTTGAGCTCGTCGAGCTTCGCATCGAGCTCGTGCACCTGTGCCGCCAGATGACCGGGCACGGCCGCAAGGCGCGGCAGCTTCTCCTCGATGGCCCGGCGCAATCCGGCGGCCTGCCCCGTATGGCCGTCGCGCAGCGCGCTCAGGGCTCTTGCGGCAAGACCGCCGATCCGGCGTTGCGCGAGGAGCTCGGCGGCGCGAGCTTCGGCGCGGGCTTGCTCCTCCGCCTCGCGCACCCTGGCCGCTTGCGCCGCTTCGGCGGCGGCCGTTTCGATGCGACGCCGATTCTCGGCCTCGGTCTGCTCGGCTGCCTTCTTGCGGGCTTCCTGCAATTCCGCCCGGCGCGAGGCCTGCGCCGCCTGCTCGGCGAGCAGCCGAGCGTGCGAGGCCATGATCTCGCGGCAGCGATCGACGGCGAGCCGCGCACGGTCGCTGATCTCGGGCGCCGCCCGTTCCTCGAGGCTCTGCCACCGCTCGTGGAAATGCCTGAAGGTCGGTTCATAGATGGGGTCGTACACGCGATGAGCGTGCCGCTCGAGGGAGGCGCAGGCCGCGAGGATGTCGTCCCGCACCTGCGCGTCGTGGCGCTCCACCTCGCGCAGGGCGTCGCATTTCTGCTTGATGATCTTGTAGACGTTCTTGTCCCGGTCGCGCGCCTGCTTGAGGAGCTGCTTGAGGGCGGCCGGATCGTCGATGCGCTGCGCCGCGAGCTGCCTCAACCGGCTGGATGAGCCGTCGATGACCAGCGTTGCGATCCATTGCAGATCGTCGAACCGGGCGAGCGCCTGCGGCAGGCGCGCGGGATCGCCGCAATGCCCCGCGACCGCCAGCACGGCGGCGGCGTTGCTCGACGCAGCGCAGATGCCGTCGAAATCGATCGTCCCCGAGTCGATGAGTTGCGCCACGCGTTCCTGCGCAATTCGCTCGACGGCTGCGGCTTCGCCCGCCGAGGCGCCGGCGAGTCCCGCGAGCGTGCGCAGAGCTTCCCCATCCGGGAGGGCGCGCACGGCGGCCTCGCGGGTTGCTTCCTCGCCGCCACCGCCGGCGGCTCCGGCCGGGCCGGGCGCCGCGCGCTCCGTCCGCGCATGGGGGTCCGCATCCGGTCCGCCCAGCAGACGCGATAGCGGCTTTACGAATCGCCTGAATGGCATGGATAACCTTGGCCAGGGAATATCGCGAAATTATATCGACGCGCCGCGTTCGCGTCCTAGAATGCGTCCAAATCCGCCATGACCGCTGAGCTCACGCGGCCCGCCTTCACGGGCACGCCGTCGGATCGCAACCGCCGCACCTGTTCCCGGAATTGCGGCGAGGAGGCGGGGAAGGCGATCCGGCCGCCGGCAGCGACCACGCGGTGCCAGGGCAGGTTCATCGACGGGGGCGAAATTCGCAATGCGAAGCCCGTCAAGCGGGCGCGGCCGGGCAGGCCCGCGGCCCTCGCCACCGCCCCATAGGTCGACACGGTGCCCCGCGGTATCGCGGCGATCACGGCCCAGATCTCCTGGATCTCGGGATTGTGCTGCGGGCGACTCTTGCGCCGGGGGGCCGGCTGGCCGGCGGCCCGGGGCAGCATGAGATCCGCGATTGTGCGGCGTGACCGGGGCAAGATTCTCTGCACTCCGAAGATTCGACCGTTGTGAGAAGCTAGGGCGAATCGTATCCGCTTCGTGTCATCAAGGGACCTCCCATGGACCTGAATCGTCTTCGAGCCGCGATCGACAAGACCTGGGACGAATCCATCCTCGATCGGCTCCGCGCTTACATCCGCATTCCGAACCGGTCGGTGCATTTCGACCCGGATTGGGAGGCGGGCGGACACATGGAGGCCGCCGTGCAGCTCATGGCCGCCTGGTGCCGCGCGCAGCCCGTCGCGGGAATGAGCGTTGAAATCCGCCGTCTGGCGGGCAGGACCCCGCTCCTCATCGTCGACGTCCCCGGCGAGCTTCCGGGCAGCGTCCTGCTGTACGGACATCTCGACAAGCAGCCCGAATTCACGGGGTGGCAGCCGGGTCTGCAGCCCTGGGAGCCGGTCATGCGCGACGGCAAGCTGTACGGCCGCGGTGGGGCCGATGACGGTTACGCCGTGTTCAGTTCCCTCTGCGCCATCGCGGCCTTGAAGCAGCAGCGCGTGCCGCTCCGCCGCTGCGTGCTGCTGATCGAAGCGTCGGAGGAAAGCGGCAGCATCGATCTGCCCGCGCACTTGGAATCGTTGGGCAATGCCATCGGCGATCCCTCGCTGGTGGTCTGCCTGGATGCGGAATGCGGCGACTACGAGCGCGTCTGGTGCACGACCTCGCTGCGCGGAAATCTCACGGGTCGGCTGCAGGTGCGCGTGCTCACCGAAGGCGTCCATTCGGGCATGGCGACCGGCATCGCGGCCACGCCCTTTCGCATCGCGCAACAGCTCCTTGCGCGCCTCGAGAATCCGGCAACGGGCGAACTCCTCCTGGACGAGCTGCACAGCGACATCCCCCGGGACCGGCGTGCGCAAATCGCCGCTACGGCGGGAGTGCTGGCGGCCGGCGTTGCCGGCAAGCTGCCCTGGGCCGAGGGGGTACGCGCCGTTTCGAGCGACCCGGGCGAACTGCTTGCCAACAGCACGTGGCGCGCCACGCTGGCCGTGACGGGCGCGGACGGTCTGCCGCCGGTGTCATCCGCGGGAAACGTGTTGCTGCCGGAGATTGCGCTGAAGCTGTCGCTGCGGCTGCCGCCGACCTGCGATGCGGGCCGGGCCGCCGCGGCCGTGCGCGCGGCCCTCGAGCGCGACCCGCCCTACGGCGCGCAGGTGCGCTTCGAGGCGGACCCTGCAACGGCGGGATGGAATGCACCGGTCTTCGCGCCCTGGCTGGAGGACTCGATCGAACGCGCGTCGCAGGCCGTTTACGGCGCGCACGCGATGCATGCGGGGTGCGGCGGGACGATTCCGTTCATGGGCATGCTGGGGCGCCGGTTTCCCCGAACCCAGTTCTTCATCACGGGCGTGCTGGGGCCTCACTCCAACGCGCATGGTCCGAACGAGTTTCTCGACGTCGAGTACGCGAAGAAGCTGACGGCGTGCGTATCGATGGTCCTGGCCGACCACGGGCGCTCCTAGTTGGCGGGGCGCTCCGCCGGGCTGCCCACCAGCGCCGGCTTGTCGGTGTAGAGAGCGGGGAAGATCCGCTGGAAATTCTCCACCTTGGGCATGTCGTTATAGGCGATGTACGGGGCCGTGGGATGGTGGAACAAATAATCTTGATGGTGCGCTTCGGCCGGGTAGAAGCCCGTCAGCGGGTCCACGCGGGTGACGATGGCTTTGGGAAAGACGTGGGCTTGGTCGAGCTGCTTGATGTAGGCCTCGGCAATGCGCTCCTGCGTGCCGTCCGCGTAGAAGATGACCGATCGATATTGAGTGCCGGTATCCGGGCCCTGGCGGTTGAGCTGGGTGGGGTCGTAGACCACGGAAAAGGCGATCTGCAGCAGCTGCCCGTACGTCACCTCGGCGGGGTCGAAGGTGACCTTGACCGATTCCGCATGCCCGGTGGTTCCGGAACTCACGGTTTCGTACTGTGCCGTGGAACGGTCGCCGCCGGCGTAGCCGGCGATCGCCTGCTTGACTCCGCGCACGTGCTGGAACACGCCTTGCACCCCCCAGAAGCAGCCCCCGGCGAGGACCGCCGTCTGCAGCGGACCGGCTGCCCGGGAGGCGTCGATGGACGGCGGCGGGATGACGACCGGGGCCTCGGCGCCGAACAGCGGCGCGCGCCACAGCAGCACCCCGACGGCCGCCAGCGTCATCAGGGACGGGCCAATGGATTGCCAGCGGGATCTGGTGGATTGCCGGCGGATGCTTGAATTCGACATGGCGGTTCCTCGAGGAGATTCCGGGCCGTCGCGAGGCCGTTGAGGCGCGCTCAGGCGCGCGGGGTGAAATGCAGCGCCACCGAATTCATGCAGTAGCGCAATCCGGTCGGCCGCGGCCCGTCGTTGAACACGTGGCCCAGGTGCGCGTCGCAGCGGCGGCAGGAAATGGCCACGCGCGCCATGCCGAAGGTGGTGTCGGTGCGCTTGTCGATGTTGCGCTCCGAGATCGGCTGCCAGAAGCTCGGCCAGCCCGTCCCCGACTCGAACTTGGTGCGCGAATCATACAGGGCCGTATCGCAGCAGATGCAGTGATAGATGCCGTCGGCGTGGCTGTGCGCATACTCGCCGGTGTACGGGATTTCGGTGTCTTCCTGGCGCGTCACGCGGAAGGCGGACCCCGATAATCGACTGCGCCACTCGGCATCGGACTTGACGACCTTCGGCAGCTCGAAGACGCCGAGACTCACTCCGGCGGGCGAGAAATTCTCGATGCTCACCACGGGTGGTGCCGGCTGGGCGGGCGAGGGCTCCTGCGGCGCGGCGGCGAAGACTCTGCCCGCCGCTCCGGTGGCGGCGATGAGCCCCGCCCCGAAGCGGAGAAAGCTCCGCCGGCCCAGGTCGATGCCCAGGGTCCGATTCTCCGCGCTCGCTTCTCTCCACACCATGGGATCTTCCTCCAAAGAGTAAGACCGGACCTAAGGCGGCGTTATTTCGCGCGGCGTCCAAATAAAACAGCCCGCGGCGCGAACGCAGCGGGCTGTTGAAGCACCGATCGGAGCCCGCCGGCGCGCAAAACGCGCGCCCTTGCAGCTCAGCTTTCGAAGAAGCCCATCTTGACGCCCGCCAGTTGGACCACGTCGTTGTCGTTCAGCCGGCGCGCCTGCGGACCGATGGGCGTGCCGTTGACCAGCGGGAAGTCGTTTTCCTTGCCGCTGTCCACATGGACGATGAAGTAGCCTTCGGCACGCCGGGTGATCGCGGCGACCTGTATGCCCGGGCGGCCCAAGGTGGTGAGCGCCTTGGTCAATTCGAGCTCGCGGCCGGCGAATGCGCCGGAGAGCACCTGCAGTTTGGCTTTCGGCAGGGCCGTCGCGTTCTCCGGGATTGTGCTCGGGGAGGACGGACGCTTGGCCGCCACCGCCTTGGCGGCCTGATCGACCGCTACGCCCACCCGGCGAATGCGATCCTCGCCCTGCGTGCTCGGGGTGATGACCATGGTCTTTTCGAATTCGTCCTGCTCGACATCGGCGTCCTGGCTGTCGACGAAGCGCAATTGATGATGGCCGACGGTGATGACGTCGCCGTGCTGCATCGCATGCTTCTTGATCAGCTTGCCGTTGACGTACGTTCCGTTGGTGCTGTTCAAGTCCTCGAGGAACGAATCGTTGAGAATGTTGATGATGAGCGAGTGGTGTCCGCTCACGGCCGGATTATCGATACGAATATCGTTGTCCGGAAGGCGCCCAATGGTGTAGCGCTCTTTGTTCATGTTGTATTCCGCCAGGACTTGACCGTCCAAGCTGAGCATCAGTCGTGCCATGCAGACTCCATATCCCTAGCCGAACCATCCCAATATTTTGTCAAATATACGCCGATGCGCGGGAAACGGCTCGGTTACGTGAGCCATGATGACCGAAATGTTATCCCGCCCGCCGTTGTCGTTCGACAGTTGAATCAATTGCTTAGCAACTGTATCCAGGTTAGCACTAAAGGTGCTGATTGTTAAATGGATATCCTCGTCCTCGATCATGTCCGACAGCCCGTCGGAGCAAAGGACGTAATAGTCGCTCTTCTGCACCGGCTGCTCGTGGATCTCCACTTCGACGCTCTGTTCCACGCCGAGCGCTCGGGTGACGTAATTCTTGTTGGTCGCCCGCTGCGCCTCCTGCTGCGAATAGAAGCCGCGATCGACCAGTTCCTGCAGCAGCGAGTGGTCCAGCGTCATCTGCTCGAACCGGTTGTCCCGCAGGCGGTACAGCCTGGAATCGCCCACGTGGGCGATCGACATCGTGTTGTCGTAGAACAAGCACGCAACCACCGTCGTGCCCATCCCTTCGCATTGGGGCTGGGTCTTGGAGGTGTGGTAGATGATCTTGTTGGCGCGATGTATCGCGTCCCGCAGGATGATGCTCGGCCGATTCAAGCCGGTCTCGGGGTCCCTCACCGACAGGTCCTCGCGCATCACCGCGTCGCGCACCAGGTTGATGATGGTCTTCACGGCAATCCCGCTCGCCACCTCGCCCGCGTTGTAGCCCCCCATGCCGTCGGCCAGTACGAACAGCCCGATGTCCGCCTCGGTGCCGATCATGTCCTCGTTGTGTTCGCGGACCTTGCCGGTGTCGGTCAGGGCGACACTGGCGATTTTCCCCCGCAGGCTCATTGATCGCACGGCATTGAACACTCGTCATGGAACCCAATCATGGCTGCGCTTCCGGCAGGTGTGCCCGGCATTCTTCCAGCGCAGCCGCCATTTGACCACCCGAGTCGAAACGCGATTCGGGATTCTTGGCCAGGGCGCGATCGATGACGCGGTCGACGCACTCCGGCAGATCGGGGCGGTAGGCGCGAAGGGGCGGATGGGGCGCTTCGGCGATTTGCTGCATCAGGCCAGTCATCGAGTCGGCAACGAAGGGCAGCTGGCCGGTCAGCAGTTGAAATAGGCTAACACCCAGGGAGAACAAGTCCGAGTGACCGGTCACAGTTCGCCCCTCGAGTTGTTCGGGCGACATGAACGACGGCGTCCCCAGCACGATGCCGGTGCGCGTGTTGCCGGCTCCCGTCAGGCGCGCAATCCCGAAATCCGTGATTTTGAGCACGTTCGTGCCGGCGTCATACATGAGGTTCGCCGGCTTGATGTCGCGGTGGACGACCTGCTGCTTGTGGGCGAACCCCAGCGCCTCGGCGGCTTGCGCAACGATCTCGAGGACCTTGCGCGCGTCCATCAGGGTGCTCGGCGCCGCAAAGTCGCTCAAATGGCGGCCCTTCAGATACTCCATGGCGATGTAGGCGAGTCCGCGCTCCTCGCCGACGTCGTAGATGGTCACGATGTTCGGGTGATTCAGCCGGCCCGCCGTTTCCGCCTCGCGAAAGAAGCGCGACCGCGCCTCGACGAGCTCTCCGTCGCTGAATTCGGCGGCGAGCGGGATGGCCTTGATCGCGACCTGGCGGTTGATGGCGGTATCCCGCCCCAGGTAGACCGTGCCCATGGCCCCGCGGCCGATCTCGCGCTCGAGCACATAGCGCCCCAGGCGTTGCGGTTCCTTGCCGTTGCCGGTGCTCTGGGGTACCGGCGCGACGGCGAGCGCGGCGGGTTCGGGCGCCGGCGCAGGCTTGGGCTTCACCCGGTCGGCATCCATCAGCCGCTTCAAGCGCACGCTCACGTCCCGGTAGGTGTTGTCGATCCGGGCCAGGTGCCGGTAAACCGCGCTTGCCTGGACGGTGCGGCCGCGAAGTTCCAGCTGGTTGCCGAGGGCGTAGAGGTCCCCGACGACGGCGTCGCTGGCGTTGCGCCCCTTCAACTCCGCAAACCGCTGTTCGAAATTGTCCAGCAGCCGCGCGGTCTCGGTGCCGGGCACGGCCGAGGCCTTGGGTGCGGGCACCACCGGCGCCACGGAGGAGTTCCGGGCCCAAACCACCAGCGCCCCGCCCCCGGCCAATGCCAGGAATCCCGGCAGCCACAGCCAGGAACTCGCGTGCGCAAGCAATCTGAGCAGCAGGTCCGCCCCCAGGAATCCAATGCCCGCGATCGCTGCAATCAGCCCGAGTTTTCGCATGCAATAAACATAATCCACGTTTGAGGCGCGCAGTATAGGTGATCGGGCGCCTCAGGCAGCAATGCTAAGCTCACAAATTCTACGAATAAGGGGCCCGAATGGCGAAGCTGAAAGAGGCGTATGTCTGCCAAAACTGCGGAACTGCTTCACCAAAATGGCAGGGACAATGTCCGGCGTGCGCCGAGTGGAACACGCTGGCCCTCGAGGCGGTGCCCGCCGCCCCGGGCCGCGGCGCGCGCAGTTCGGCGCGCACTTCCCGGGCCGACGCGACCTCGTTGGCCGCCGAGGCGGCGTCCGACCAGCCGCGCCTGGCCACCGGATCGGCCGAGCTGGATCGCGTACTGGGGGGCGGCCTGGTCGCCGGCTCGGTCACCTTGATCGGGGGCGATCCCGGCATCGGCAAGTCCACGCTGATGCTGCAGGCCGCGGCGGCACTCGATGCCGCCGGTCCCGTGCTCTACGCCACGGGAGAGGAGTCGCTGAAACAGGTGGCGCTGCGCGCCCGGCGCCTCGGGTTGGCGGACACGGCGGCGCGGCTGATCGCCGAGACCGGGGTGGAGCGGATCATCGGGGCGGCCGAGGCTTCGGGCGTCCGGGTGCTCATCGTCGATTCGATTCAAACCGCGCACTCGGAACGCATCGAGGCCGTGCCGGGCGCCGTGTCGCAGCTGCGCGAGTGCACCGCCGAGTTGGTGCGGTTCGCCAAGGCGAGCGGCACGGCGGTGCTGCTGGTCGGCCACGTCACCAAGGAAGGGCAGATCGCCGGGCCCCGCGTGCTCGAGCACATGGTCGACACCGTGCTTTATTTCGAAAGCGACACCGGGAGCCGGTTCCGGGTGCTGCGGTCGGTCAAGAACCGGTTCGGGGCCGCCAACGAAATCGGCGTATTCGCCATGGCCGAACACGGCTTGCGCGAAGTGACGAATCCTTCGGCGATCTTTCTGTCCCGCCACGCCGAACCGGTATCCGGCAGCGTCGTCACCGTCATGCGCGAAGGCACGCGCTCCCTGCTGGTGGAAGTTCAGGTGCTGGCCGATACCAGTCTCGGCGCCAATCCGCGCCGCGTGGCCGTGGGGATCGACGGCAACCGGCTGACCATGCTGCTCGCCATCGCCCATCGCCACGCAGGCCTGCTGCTCGGCGGCCAGGACGTGTTCGCCAACGTGGTGGGCGGCGTGCGTCTTGCCGAGACCGCAGGCGACCTCGCGATCGTGCTGGCGGCGCGGTCGAGCCTGCAGGACGCGCCCCTGCCGAATGCGCTGGTGGCCTTCGGCGAGCTGGGGCTCGCCGGCGAGATTCGCCCGGTGCCGTTCGGCGAGGAGCGCCTGCGGGAGGCCGCCAAGCACGGGTTCAAGCTGGCCTTGGTGCCGGAGGCCAACGTTCCGAGGCGCCCGCCGGACGGGATGACGGTGCGGGGCGTGACGCGCCTCCACCAGGCGCTCGACGCGTTCTAGCGCGGGCGCCGCCGCGCAGATGCCCGCTCAGGCGGGCTCGGGGGGGCGGACGCGCACGGTCTTGATGGCGTTGTCGCCGGTCTGCAGGACCTCGAGCATGTAGTCGGCCAGCTTCAGCGTCGTGCCGGGCTCGGGGATGGCTTCCAGGAATTCGACGATCAGGCCGTTCAGCGTCTTCGGTCCGTCCGTGGGCAGATTCCAGCGCATCGAGCGGTTCAGCGCGCGGATCGTCGTCGAGGCGTTGACGACGTAGCTGCCGTCGGTGTCTCGATGCACGTCCTTGTGCATCATGGTGGCCGGGTCGGTGGTGAATTCCCCCACGATCTCCTCGAGGATGTCCTCCAGGGTGACGAGGCCCTGGATGTCGCCGTATTCGTCGACCACGAACGCCAGGCGGCGTTTTTCGCGCTGAAAATTCAGCAGCTGCGTGTTCAGCGTGGTGCCGGAGGGCACGAAGTACGTGTCGCGCGCGCTCGCCGCGTCGATGAGCGTCTTGCGCTCCAGCTTGCCGCGCGCAAGCTCGTGCACCACGCGCTTCATGTGCAGCACGCCGATGATGTGGTCGATCTCCCCTTCGTAGAGCGGCAGCCTCGTGTGCTGGCTCTGCCGCAGCTGCTCCAGGATCTCCTCCCAATCGCCGTGGACGTCGATGCCGACGATTTCGACGCGCGGCACCATGATGTCCTCGACCGTGGCGGTTTCGAGGTCGAGGATGCTGACCAGCATCTGCTGGTGGCGATGCGGGATCATCGCCCCCGCCTCGGCCACCACGGTGCGCAGCTCTTCGCTGCTGAGGGAGTGCGAGGCCTGCTGCTGCGAGACTCCGAACAGGCGCAACACGCCGTTCGCCAGCAGGTTGGTCGCCCAAACGAAGGGGTAGAGCACGTACAGCAGCGGCGTATAGACGTAGGCCGCCGGCAGCGCGAGGCGCTCCGGATGCAGCGCGCCGTAGGTCTTGGGCGCCACCTCGCAGAAGATCAGCAGGATCAGCGTCAGCGCCACGGCGCCGAGCGCCACCAGGAATTCCCCCCCGAGGCGCAGCGCGATGAAGCCCACCAGCATCGGCGCGGCCACGTTGACGATGGTGCTCAACAAGAGGATCAACCCGATCAGCCGGTCCGGGTGCGCGAGCAGCGCCTCGGCGAGCCGCGCGCCGCGGTGGCCTTTCTTGGCGCGGTGCTTGAGTCGGTAGCGGTTGAGGCTCATGAGCGCGGTTTCGCTTCCGGCGAAGAAGGCGGCCAGCAGCAGCAGCAGCGTCAGCCCGGCGAGGAGGACACCAACTGAGGGATGCGCCATGTCTCGTGCGGGGTCAGCCGTAATGCCGGCCGAGCAGGGTTTCGAGCACGAATTTCGACCCGAAATAGGCGAGGGCGAGCGTGGCGAACCCCGTCAGGGTCAGCCGCACGGCCGAGCGCCCGCGCCAGCCGTAGCGGTACCGTCCCATGAGCAGGATCCCGAAGATCACCCAGGCGGCCAGCGACAGCACCGTCTTGTGGATGAGATGCTGTTCGAACAGATTGGTGACGAACACGAACCCGGTCAACAGAGCCACCGAGAGCAGGACGAAGCCCGCGCCGATGAGCCGAAACATCACCTTCTCCAGCGCATCGATCGGCGGCAGTATGCTCGGCAGGTCGACCAGCCGCCGCGTATGCAGGCGCCGGTCCAGGAAGAGCAGCAGCAGGGCGGTCACCGCCGCCGCGAACAACAGCGCCGCCGCCCCCATGGACAATACGATGTGCGTGGTCAGCTCCCAACCGGGCATGTTCTCGGCGGGGTAGGCGCGGCCACGGTCGGTCACGGCCGCCCCGAATGCGGCGCAGGCGAGGAGGATGGCGCCGAGCACGCGGTGGCGCCGCTCCATGCAAATGAAGCAGGCGAGCGCGGCGAGAGTCCAGCCGAGCATCGACATGGCTTCGAGCAGGCTGATGGAGACCGGGCCGGCGATGCGCATCATGCGCACAATGGCGTCCGAGTGGGCCAGGATGGCCGTGAGCGCCAACACCCACGCGAGGGGGCTCAAGCGCGGGTTGGCGACGCTTCGTAGCATGACCCAGGCACTGGCGGTGTAGAGAAGAAACAGGGTTATTGCAAGGATCACGGCGCCGAAATGATGACACAAGCGCGCAGGTGCGCCTAGCCGGGCGGCGATTCGAACGGTACCATTGCCGGCATGTTCGATCGACTGACTTCGGGTTTATCCAAGGCGCTCGGCGCGCTCTCCGGGCGCGGCCATCTGACCGAGGACAACATCGCCGACACGGTGCGGCAGGTGCGGCTGGCGCTGCTCGATGCGGATGTCGCGTTATCCGTGGTCAAGACCTTCACCGAGGCCGTCAGGGCGCGGGCGGTGGGGGTGGAGGTCACCAAGAGCCTGACCCCCGGCCAGGCCTTCATCAAAGTGGTGCACGAGGAACTCGTCCGGCTCATGGGCGAGCCCAGCACCGGCCTCAACCTGCGGGCGCAGCGCCCCGTCGTGGTGCTGCTGGCGGGATTGCAGGGCGCAGGCAAGACCACCACCGCGGGCAAGCTCGCGCGCTGGCTGATCGAAAAGCAGAAGAAAAAGGTGCTGATGGCGAGCACCGACGTGTACCGGCCGGCCGCCATCCTGCAGCTGCAGACGTTGGCCGCGCAGGTGGGCGCCGGGTTTGCCAAGGGCGACGCGAGCGAAGCGCCGGTGGCGATCGCGCGCCGAGCCCTGACCGAGGCCACGCTCCAGGCCTACGACGTTTTGCTGCTCGACACGGCGGGGCGCCTGCACGTCGATGCGGAAATGATGGCGGAGGTCCGGGAACTGGAAGCCGAGATCAAACCGCACGAGCGGCTGTTCGTCGTCGACAGCATGGCGGGCCAGGATGCCGTGAACGCCGCCAGCGCGTTCAACCAGGCGCTGAGCCTGACCGGCGTGATTCTCACGAAGGCCGACGGCGATGCCCGGGGCGGCGCCGCGCTCTCGGTGCGCCAGGTCACGGGCAAGCCGATCCTGTTCGTCGGCACGGGCGAGAAGTCCGAGGCGCTCGAACTGTTCCAGCCCGAACGGATTGCCTCCCGGATTCTGGGGATGGGCGATGTGCTGTCGCTGGTGGAACAGGTCCAGTCCCAAGTCGATCAGGAAAAGGCGGAAAAGCTTGCCAGGAAGATCAGCAAAGGCAAGGCGTTCGATCTCTCGGATTTGCGCGACCAACTGGCGCAGCTGCAAAAGATGGGCGGATTGTCGGCGGTTCTGGACAAGCTGCCCGCCCAGATGCAGGCCAACGCGGCCGCGGCGGCCGGCGTGGCCGACCCCAAGACCCTGAAGCGCCAGATGGGCATCATCGACTCCATGACCCCGCGAGAGCGCCGCAGGCCGGAGATGATCGACGCGTCGCGCAAGCGCCGCATCGCCGCCGGGTCCGGCGTCCCCCTGCCGGAGGTGAACCGGCTGCTGAAACAGTTCGATCACATGCAAAAAACCATGAAAAAGATGATGAAAGGCGGCATGTTGAAGAACATGATGCGGGGCATGGCGGGCCGCTTCCCGCCCCCGGGAATGGGCCGGTAGGGCAGGTTTCAGACGTTCCTGAGGCGCGCTGCCGCGCAATCTTTTGGGATATTCTGGTTGCCCTGAAGCCCTTAAATTCATTATAATTAGCGGCTAGGCATTGCAAAGCGGGAAACAAGATGGTGACGATCCGTTTGACTCGGCGGGGTGGCAAGAAGACTCCCTTCTATCACGTCGTGGTGACCGACAGCCGTAAGCGGCAGGGTGGCACGAGCTTGGAGAGCGTGGGCCTGTTCAATCCCGTGGCGCGCGGCGCGGAGATCAAGCTGCGCCTGAACGTGGCGCGGATCGAGCACTGGTTGGCCAAAGGCGCGCACATGTCCGATCGTGTGAAGTTCCTGTTGACCTCGTACCGCAAACAGGCCGCGTAAGACCTTCAGGCTGCCCGATGGCGATGAGCGATGAATCCTCCTCGCTCATGGAGCTTGGAGTGGTGGGGGCGCCGTTCGGCGTCCGCGGGTGGGTCAAGCTACGGTCGTTTACGGAGCCGCCCGATCGCTTGCTGGCGCATCGAACGGTGCAGCTGGGACTTCGCGGCTCCTGGACGACGTGCCGGATCGAGGAGAGCGGCCGCAGCGGCGGACAGTTGACGGCCAAGCTCTCCGGAGTGAACGACCGGGACCAGGCGCAGGCCTTGCGCGGCGCCCGGGTCTGCGTGCCGCGCAGCGAGCTGCCGCCGGGCGACGACAGGGAGTTCTATCGAGCCGACTTGGTCGGCTGCGACGTGGTGAACCTGGCCGGCCGGATGCTCGGGAAGGTCAGCCACTTCGTGGAATCGCCGGCTCAGGTATTGATGGTGGTGCGCGGCGAGCAGGAATATTGGGTGCCGGCCGTGCCGCAGTTTGTGCGCCGGGTGGACCTGCGAATTCGGCGCGTGGTGGTGGATTGGGACGACGCGGCCTCTTGAGGCCCCTGCTGGGCGGCTCGGGCGGCCCGGTGTGACAGCTATGCATATCGCGGTCGTGTCGTTGTTTCCGGTGATGATCCGTGAAGCGTTGCTGCACGGGGTGCTCGGACGCGCCATCGAGCGCGGGATTCTCGACGTGTCGTGCTTCGATCCGAGGGATCATGCGTCGGACGTGCACAGGACGGTCGACGACAGGCCCTACGGCGGCGGCCCGGGCATGGTGCTCAAGATCGGGCCGTTGCGCAGCGCACTGCGAATGGCGGTGGCCGGCGCGCCGGCCGGCAGCCGGCGCGTGTATCTGGGCGCCGATGGGCAGCGTTTCGAGCAGGGCATGGCGCGGGCGGCGAGCAAGAGCCCGGGTCTGGTGCTGGTGGCGGGCCGCTACGAGGGCGTGGACGAGCGCTTCCTCGAGACGGAGATCGACGAGGTATGGTCGATCGGCGATTACGTGCTGACCGGCGGCGAACTGCCGGCGCTGGTGGTCATCGACGCGATCGGGCGGCTGCTTCCCGGCGTGCTGGGATGCGCCGAGTCGGCCGCGCAGGAGTCGTTCAGCGACGGCCTGGTGGATTGGCCGCATTACACGCGGCCTCTGTCGGAGGCCGGCCGCACGGTGCCCGACGTGCTGGCTTCCGGCGACCACGCCGCCATCCGGCGCTGGCGCCTGCGGCAGGCGCTGGGCCGCACCTGGCTGCGCCGGCCGGAGTTGCTGGAGCGCCGTGATTTGACCGCGGAAGAGCGGGAGCTTTTGGAAGAATTCAAGATCGAACGTGCCGAGCGCACGGGTGGGAATCGTCCCTGAGTTTTCAGATGAGGGCAGCGGAATGAACAAGATTATCCAGGCATTGAACGGCGAGCGCGCCACGCGCAAGTTTCCGGATTTCAACCCAGGGGACACCGTGGTCGTCCAGGTCAAGGTGGTCGAGGGTGACCGCGAGCGCGTTCAGGCCTACGAGGGCGTGGTGATCGCCAAGAAGAACCGCGGCTTGAATTCCTCCTTCACGGTGCGCAAGATCTCGCATGGCGAGGGCGTCGAGCGCGTGTTCCAGACGCATAGCCCGTCGATCAGCGAGGTCAGCGTCAAGCGGCGCGGCGCGGTGCGCCGGGCGAAGCTCTACTACCTGCGCGATTTGTCGGGCAAGGCCGCGCGCATCGACGAGAAGATCTGATCGGCGGAAGTTTCCACGGGCCGTGAATGGGCGGGGAGAATCGACTCGCTGCGGCCGGAGGCGTTGAATGAGCGGCGGATCGGCTCTTCGTGGGTTCTTCGGACTCGTCTGGCGGATGCTGGAGGGCCTGCGCCGGGTCCTGAACCTGCTGCTGTTGCTGATCGTCTTCGGCTTCGTGCTGGCCGCACTGCACACGTCGATCCCCACGGTGCCGCGGTCCGCGGCCCTGGTGGTCGCCCCGGAAGGCGAGCTGGTCGAGGAACTCTCGAGCGACCCGCTGCGCCGCGCCTTCGGCGAGGCTTCCGGCGGCCCCGCGCCGGAAACCCTCCTGAAAGACGTGGTCGATGCCATTACCCTGGCCAAGAGCGATTCCCGGATCAAGCTCATCGTCCTCGAAGTCGGCAATCTGAGCCCGTCCGGCCTCTCCAAGCTGCAGGAAATCGCCGCGGCATTGCGCGATTTCCGCGCCGCCGGCAAGCGCGTGGTCGTGGCGGCCGATTCGCTGGACCAGACGCAGTACTATCTGGCCGCGCAGGCCGGCGAGGTGTACCTGGATCCGCTCGGCCTGGTGTACGTCGACGGCTTCAGCTATTACCGCATGTTCCTGAAGGACGCCATCGAGAAACTCAACGTCGACGTCAATGTCTTCCGTGCCGGCACCTTCAAGAGTTTCACGGACCAGTTCTCGCGCAGCGACATGGCGCCCAGCGAGCGCGAGGAGAGCTCCGTGTGGCTCGATGCGCTGTGGAACGCCTACTGCCAGGACGTCGCGCGCGCCCGGTCGCTGCCCGCCAACGCACTCAATGACTACATCGCCGACGAACCCGCGGCCTTGAGCGCGGTGCGGGGCGACGCCGCCAAACTCGCGCTGCAGAAGGGTCTCGTGACCGCCCTCAAGAGCCGCCGGCAGCTGGCCGACGATTTGAAGGGCCTGGTCGGCGAGGATGAGTCCAATCATTCGTTCAATCAGATCCGGATCGAGCCGTATCTCGCGGCCACGCGCGCCAAGCGCGTACTGAAGCCCAAGGCCGAGGCTCGCGTGGGCATCGTCGTGGCATCGGGAGAAATTCTCGACGGCCACCAGCCGCCCGGCACCATCGGCGGCGACAGCACCGCAGACCTGCTGCGCCAGGCGCGCTACGACAAGACGGTCAAATCAGTGGTGCTGCGCATCGACAGTCCGGGCGGCAGCATGTTCGCATCCGAGCAGATTCTTCGGGAAATCCAGGCCCTGCGCAAAGCCGGCAAGCCGGTGGTGGTCTCGATGAGCACCTATGCGGCCTCCGGCGGCTACTACATCGCCGCCGCGGCGAATCAGATTTTCGCGAGCCCCACGACGCTGACCGGCTCCATCGGGGTGTTCTCCGTGGTGCCGACCTTCCAGCGGACGCTGGAGCGGCTTGGCGTCAAGGTGGACGGCCTGGGCACCACGCCGCTCGCCGGCGACATGCGGGTGGACCGCACGCTCGGACCGGCCGCCCGCCAGATCCTGCAGCAGTCCGTGGACCACGCCTATTCCGAGTTCCTGCAGCGCGTGAGCGAGGGGCGCAAGAAGCCGGTGGAGGATGTCGACAAGATCGCCCAGGGCCGCGTCTGGGCCGGCGTCGACGCGCAGCGCATCGGGCTGGTCGATCATCTGGGCGGCCTCAAGGACGCCACCGATGCCGCGGCGAAGCTCGCCGAGCTGGGCCCCGACTACGGCGTCGACTACATCGAGTCCGAGCACTCGCTGCGCGAGCAACTGCTGATGCAGCTGCGCTCGCAGGCGCTCGCGCTGGGCCGCGCGGCCGGCATCGTCCCGGTGCGCAGCGAGCTCGAGCGGGCCCTCGACCCGGTGCTCGATCAGGCGCGCTCCATTGCCCGGCTGAACGATCCTCGCGGGCTGTACGCCTACTGTTGGTGCCGCGAACCGCGCTCGAGCTTGAAGGGCCTTCTCTACCACTAGGGCCTGCCTGCGGCGGGCGGCGGCGTGGGGGGCGGGACCCCGCATCTGCCCGAAACGAGACTTGCATTCAGGACGGCCCGGTGCGGTTTGCGGTTATCTTGCGCCATGGTTGCGCAGCCCGTGCCGGATGCGAATATCCCCGTCGGCGGCCAGGTCGGCCTGGTTCTGCCCGGGGGCGGCGCGCGCGCCGCCTACCAAGTGGGCGTGCTCCGCGGGATCGCCCATCTGCTCCCGGGCGAACCCTGTCCCTTTCCGATCGTGGTCGGCACGTCCGCCGGCGCGGTGGCGGCGGCCGTGCTCGCGACCGAGGCGTTTCGCTGGCACAAGGCCGTCGACTCCCTCGAACGGGTCTGGGCGAATTTTCACGTCGACCAGGTGTTCAAGGCCGATACCTTCAGCATGCTGCGCTCGGGCCTGCATTGGGGTGCGTCCCTCCTGTCCGGCGGCCTGCTGCCGCCGCCGCCGGCGCTCCTCGACAACACGCCGTTGCGCGAATTGCTGGAGCGTAATATCCGCTGGAAACACCTGCGGATCAGCGTGCGCCGCCGCGCGGTGAGGGCGCTCGCGCTGTGCGCGACCAGCTACGACGACGCCGCCTCCATCGCCTTTTTCGACGGCGTGCCCGAGGCGGCGAACTGGGATCGCGTGCAGCGCCTCGGGCGCCGCGGGCCGCTGACGCTCGAACACCTGATGGCGAGCATGAGCGTGCCGTTCCTGTTCCCGCCCGTCAGGGTCGATGGGCAGTATTTCGGCGACGGGGCGCAGCGGCAGCTATGGCCGCTGAGCCCCGCCATCCACTTGGGCGCCGACCGGCTCCTCATCATCGGCGTGCGCGCCGAAGGGGGCGCGGGGCTCAATGCGCCGCCCGAGGCCGTCCAGCCATCGCCGACGCCGGGCCAGCTCTTCGGCTACATGCTGGACACGCTGTTCATGGACCAGATCTTCGCCAACGTCGAGCACGTGGCGCGCTTGAATCACGTCGCCAAGGTTGCGCCCGGGGCCGTCCCCGGCATGCGCAAGGTGGCCACGCTGTTGATCGTACCGAGCGAGGATCTGCAGTCCATCGCCGCGCGCCACGTGAAGAGCCTGCCGCGGGGCCTGCGGGCCCTGATGCGCGTCATGGGTGCGCGAGGCCCGGCGGGAGCCCAGCTCGCGAGCTACCTCATGTTCGAGGCGTCGTTCACCCGGGAACTCATCGCGCTTGGGCTTCGCGATGCCATGGCGCAGCGCCAGGAACTGCTGGACTTTCTCGGCGGCGGCGAGCTCTCGCGCACGATCATGCTCCCCGCGTTGCGCATGCGCTGAGCGATCAGCGTGTATAGTTGGCGCCCTTGGCGGAGCGGTTGGCCGTCCGGGAGCGTCGCATGATGATCATTTACGGTTCGTCGATTTCCCCCTTCGTGCGCAAGGTGGTCGCGTTCGCGGCGGAGAAGGGGCTGGAGTTCAAGGCGAAGGGCGTCGTCCTCAACTCGCAGGACCCCGACTTCCGGGCGGCGAGCCCATTCGGGAAGATGCCGGCCCTGCGCGACGGCGACTACATGCTGGCCGATTCGAGCGCGATCGTGACCTACCTGGATGCGTTGAAGCCCGACCCGCCGCTGATTCCGAGCGAGCCGCGCGCGCGGGGCAAGGCGATCTGGTGGGATGAGTTCGCCGACACCATTCTGATGGCCGCCGGCCTCAAGATCTTCTTCAACCGCGTCGTTGCGCCGCGCTTCCTCGGGCAGGCGGGGGACGCCGCGGCGGCGGACCGGGCGGCCGAACAGGAACTCCCGCCGCTGCTCGATTACATCGAGCGCTCGCTGCCGGAATCGGGATGGCTGGTCGAGGACCGGCTGACGCTCGCCGATATCGCGGTGGCCACCGGATTCGCCAACCTGCGCTATGCCGGCTGTCCGGTGCAGGCGGGGCGGCACCCGAGGCTCGCGGAGTTCGTCGACAAGGTGTTGGCGAGACCGAGCTTCGCGCGCTCGCTGGCCCACGACGCCAAGCTGCTCGGGGGGTAGGGCGCGATGTGCTAGAGGGCCGCCCAGTCCAGGATCACCTTCCCCGACTTGCCCGAGTTCATGACCTCGAATCCGTCGCGGTAGTCGTTGACGCCGAGGCGATGGGTAATGACGGGCCGAACGTCCAGGCCGCTCTGGAGCATGCTCGACATCTTGTACCAGGTCTCGAACATCTCCCGGCCGTAGATGCCCTTGATGACCAATCCCTTGAAAATCACCTGATTCCAGTCGATGGCGGTCTCGCCCGGCGGAATGCCGAGCATGGAGATGCTGCCGCCGTGGTTCATGGTGCGCAGCATGTCGCGGAACGCGGCGGCGTTGCCAGACATTTCGAAGCCCACGTCGAAGCCTTCCTCCATGCCGAGCTCCTGCATCGCGTCGTCCAGTTTCTCGCGCGATACGTTCAGGGCCTTCGATGCGCCCATGGCCGCGGCCAGCCCCAGGCGGTAGTCGTTCACGTCCGTGATCACCACGTGCCGTGCGCCGCAATGCCGGGCGATGGCCACGGCCATGATGCCGATGGGACCTGCGCCGGTGATGAGCACGTCCTCGCCCACGACGTTGAAGGCGAGCGCGGTGTGCGTCGCATTGCCGAACGGGTCCAGGATCGAGGCGATCTCATCGTCGATGGCGGACGGCAGCTTGAAGACATTGGAGGCGGGGATGGCGAGGTATTGGGCGAAGGCCCCGGGCCGATTCACGCCGACGCCCTGGGTGTTGCGGCACAGATGCCTGCGTCCGGCGCGGCAGTTGCGGCAATGCCCGCAGGTGATGTGGCCCTCGCCGGAGACCCGGTCGCCGATTTGCACGCCGCGCACCTCGCCGCCCAGGTCGACGATCTCGCCGGAATATTCGTGGCCGACCGCCATGGGAACCGGGACCGTCTTCTGCGCCCAGGCGTCCCAGTTGTAGATGTGCATGTCGGTGCCGCAGATCGCCGTGCGGTGCACCTTGATGAGCACGTCGTTGTGCCCCACGGGCGGCTCGGGCACGTCCTGCATCCAGATGCCGGGCTCCGCGTGTGCCTTCACGAGTGCTTTCATGGCGGCTCCGTTAGGGAATGATTCCGAGCTCGCGACCGGCCCGGCCGAATGCCTCGACCGCGCGGTCGAGCTGTTGCGTGGTGTGCGCGGCGCTCATCTGCGTGCGGATGCGCGCCTTGCCGTGCGGCACGACCGGAAAGGAAAAGGCGACGACGTAGACGCCATCGTCCTGCAGCCGTTCCGCGAGGCGCACCGCCAGCGGAGCATCGCCCAGCATGACGGGGATGATGGGGTGCTCGCCCGGCAGGAGCGCGAACCCCAACGCCTGCATGCGCGACCTGAAGTGGCGCGAATTCGCGTGCAGCCGCTCGCGCAGGTCCGGCGAGGTCTCCAGCAAATCCAGCACGCGCAGCGTCCCCGCGGCCACCGGCGGCGCGATACTGTTCGAGAACAGGTAGGGGCGCGAGCGCTGGCGCAGCCAGGCGACGATTTCCCGGCGCGCGGCGACATAGCCGCCGCTCGCGCCGCCGAGGGCCTTGCCGAGGGTTCCGGTCATGATGTCGACGCGGTCCATGACGCCCCGAAGTTCGTGCGAGCCGCGGCCCCGGGCGCCGATGAATCCCGTGGCATGGGAATCATCGACCATCACCAGGGCGCTGTGCCGCTCGGCCAGAGCGCAGATCTCGCCCAAGCGGGCTATCGATCCGTCCATGGAGAACACGCCGTCGGTGGCGATCAGGCGCACCCGGGCGTTCTGCGAGTCCTTCAGCGCCGTTTCGAGCTCGTTCATGTCGTTGTTGGCGTAGCGCAGCCGCCGCGCCTTGCACAGGCGGATGCCGTCGATGATGCTCGCATGATTCAGCGAATCGCTGATGACCGCATCCTGCTCGTCGAGCAGGGTTTCGAACAATCCGCCGTTCGCATCGAAGCAGGACGAGTACAGGATCGTGTCCTCCATGGACAGATACCGGCTGAGCCGCTCCTCCAGTTCGCGGTGCACGCGCTGCGTCCCGCAGATGAAGCGCACCGAGGCGGCGCCGTAGCCGTAACGGTCGAGAGCGTGATGGGCGGCCTCGACCACGGCCGGATGGTTCGCGAGCCCGAGGTAGTTGTTGGCGCACAGATTGATCATGCTGCGCCCGTCGGCGAGCTCCACCACCGGCCCCTGCGCGCCCGCGATGACCCGTTCGCGCTTCAGCAGGCCGGCGGATTCGAGCGCCGCAGTCTGCCCCGCGAGGCGCCCGCGAAATTCGTCGATGCAGCTCATGCGGGTATTATAGCGGCGGCGGCACATCACAGGGGCGGGTCTCGTTCATGATCTCGAGCGGCGCAGGCGATCACCGGTTGGACAAGTGGTTGTGGCACTGCCGTTTCTACAAGACACGCAGTCTTGCGACGGCCGCCATCGCCGGCGGCAAGGTTCACTTGAATGCCGAGCGGGTCAAGCCCGCGCATCGGGTGCGAGTGGGCGACCGGCTCAGCGTGGTCCTGGAGGGCGTGGTCGCCGAATTCGAAGTGCTTGGCCTGCCGGCGCGCCGCGGTCCCGCGGCCGAAGCGCAGGCGAATTATCTCGAGACCCCCGCGAGCACGCAGCGCCGGGCGCATCTCAGGGAGCAGCAGAAGCTCGCGCAGATCTCGCGCCCGCGCCCGGATTCCCGGCCGGACAAGCGGGACCGGCGCCGGCTGATGCGCTTGCAGCGGGATCAGGGTTGACGGAGCGGGTCCGGGCTCGAACTCAAGGCCAGTGGTCCATGCTCTCCGGATCGTCCAGGTCGCAGGCGTCGGCCGCTTCAGGTTGAAGCGTGACCCAAGCGGCATGGCGCCATTGCGCGGTGACCAGGCCCGCGGTCGGCAGGTCGCGCGCCCCGGGACTCGGTCCGAATCGGCTGGCGACCTGGCTCAATCCCGGGTTGTGTCCGCAGATGAGCACGTGATGGGCGGCCCAATTGCGCCGGCACAACAGCTGCCAGATGCTCTCCGGCGAGGCCAGGTACAGCTCCCGCGCGCCTCGCAGGCTCTTGGGGTCGATGTCGCAGGCGCCGGCCACGATGGATGCCGTCGTCCAGGTCCGTTCCGCGGGACTCGCGAGAATGAGATCGGGAACGAGCCCGCGCCGGACCAGCCGGCCGCCCATCTCCTGCGCCTCGTTGGCGCCGCGCCGGGTGAGCGCGCGCTCGTAATCCACAGCGCACGACTCGATGGGCTGCGCCTGCCCGTGCCGGAGCAGCGTCAGCCGGAGCGGACCCACACGTGCCCGTCCGTGACTCTCGTTTCGAAGACGCGAATCGGTTCATACGCGGGCGGCGTCAGCGCGCGCCCGGTTCGCAGACAGAACCGCGCGCCGTGCCGGGGACAGACGATCTCGGCGCCTTCGACCGCGCCGCCCGTCAGTTCGGCGCCGTCGTGGGTGCAGATGTCCTCGACCGCGAAGAATTCCTCGCCGCTGCGCGCCACGGCGATCATCCGGCGCCCCGCGACGATGGAAATCGCCTCGCCGTCGCGCAGCGCCGCCGCCGGTCCCGCATCGATCCAATTCATGGGTTGCCTCGCATCACCGCCGGCTGTGCTCACATCATCCCGGTTTGCAGGCGAGCCTCGTCGGACATCATGGTCTGGTTCCACGGCGGATCGAACACCAGCTCCACGTTGGCCCGCGTCACGGTCGGCACCATCTCGACCTTGTCGCGCACGTCCTGGACCAGCACCTCCCCCATGCCGCAGCCGGGCGCCGTGAGCGTCATCTTGATGTCCACGGTTCGCGTCGCATCCTCGTTCCGGGTGACCTCGCATTCATAAACCAGCCCCAGGTCGATGATGTTCACCGGGATCTCCGGGTCGTAGCAAGTCTTGAGCTGGCGCCAGATGATGGTTTTGATGTCTTCCTCCGAGGCGCCCGGGGGCACCTCAGGGGCCACGGCCGCGGACTTGCCGATGGCGTCCGCCTCCTGGCCGGCGATGCGGAACAGATTGCCGTCGATGTACACCGTGAAGCTGCCGCCCAGCGCCTGGGTGATGTAGCCGACCGACCCCAGCTTGAGGTTGACGGAAACGCCTGCCGGAATCGCGATGGCATTGACGTCGCGCTGCACGACGATGGGCTCATTTTCGTAAGAATGCATGGGTCCTCGGGGTCATTCGGTGGAGACCGCCGCCGGGTGCTGCGGGTCGGGAGAGCGCAGGGCGGAGGCGAGCGTGTGCCAGCACAGGCTCGCGCATTTGACGCGCGCCGGGTACTCCCGGACGCCGGACAGCGCCGCCAGCTTGCCGAGCTGCTCGCCGGACGCCCCGTCGTCGGTCAGCATGTCGTGCACCCGTTCGAACAGCCCGAGGGCGTCGGCGCGCGTGCGGCCCTTCACCGCCTCGGTCATGAGCGAGGCCGACGCGGTGGAGATGGCGCAGCCCTCGCCTTCGAAACGGATATCGGTGATGGTGTCGCCCGACATTTTGAGCCGGACGGTCAGCCGGTCGCCGCACATCGGATTGAAGCCTTCGACGCTGGCGTCGGCACCGTCGAGCGGGCCGAAATTGCGCGGCTTGCGATTGTGATCGAGGATCACATCTCTATAAAGATCATCTAGTTCCATGGGATTCTTGCCGGCGGCCTCACGCAAAAATGGAGCGGCTCCGGCGAATACCCGCGGCCAGGCGGTCGATTTCTCCGAAGGTGTTGTAGAACGCGAACGAGGCGCGCGCGGTGCCCGGCAACTTGAAGTAGTCCATCACCGGCATGGCGCAGTGGTGGCCCGTGCGGACGGCGATGCCGTCCTCATCGAGGATGGTTCCCAGATCATGCGGGTGCACGCCCGCCACCACGAAGGAGACGAGGCTGGCTTTCTCCTGCGCCGTGCCCACGATCCGCAAGCCGTCGATCCGGCCCAGGACATCGGTGGCGTAGCCGAGCAGCGCATGCTCGTGAGCCCGCGCTCCCGCCAGGTCCATGGCCTGCAGGTAGGCGATGGCGGATCCCAAGCCGATGGCGCCCGCGATGTTCGGCGTCCCCGCTTCGAACTTGTAGGGCAGGGCGTTGTACGTGGTCTTGCCGAAGGTCACGGCGAGGATCATGTCGCCGCCCCCCTGCCATGGCGCCATGCCTTCCAGTATCGATTCGCGCCCGTAGAGCACGCCGATGCCGGTGGGCGCGAACAACTTGTGTCCCGAGAACGCGTAAAAATCGCAGCCCAGGTCCTGAACGTCCACGCTCATGTGGGGCACCGCCTGGGCTCCGTCGACCAGCGTGACGATGCCGCGGGCCTTGGCGGACGCCATCAAGCGCTTCACCGGCAGGACGGTGCCCAGGGCATTGGAGACGTGGGCGCAGGCGAAGAGGCGGGTCCGGTCGGACATCAGCGCCTCGACCGCCTCGGCGTGAATTTCGCCGGATTGGTCCATGGGCGCCACCACGAGTTTCGCCCCGGTCTGTTCGCAGACCATCTGCCAGGGCACGATGTTCGCGTGGTGCTCGAGGTAGGTGATGAGGACCTCGTCGCCGGCCGCGAGCCGCGGCCGCGCGTAACTCTGCGCGACCAGATTGATGGCCTCGGTCGTGCCGCGCACGAAAATCACCTCGTGCCGGGAGCGCGCATGGATGAACTCCATCACCCGGTCCCGGGCCGCCTCATAGAGCGCCGTCGCCTCCTGGCTCAACGTGTGCACGCCTCGATGGATGTTGGCGTGATGGTGCCGCTCGTAGTCGCCGACCGCCGCTATGACGGCTTCCGGCTGCTGCGCCGATGCGCCGTTGTCGAGATAGGCGAGCGGTTTACCGTGAATCAATCGCGCGAGCACCGGAAAGTCCTCACGGACGGATCTCACGTCAAATTGAATTTCTTTCTTTAAAGCTATGTTTTTCATCGAAAATTATTCAAGGTAGTGGAATCCGGCAATTGCGCGATCAAGGCATCCTCCAGGGCGCTGCGCGCCGCGGGCACCGACATTTGGGCCAGGACGTCGGAAAGAAAGGCATACACCAGGAGGCTCTGCGCCGTGGCGCGGGGGAGGCCGCGCGACAGCAGATAGAACAGCATGTCGGGGTCCAGCCGTCCGGTGGTCGCGCCGTGGGCGCATTTGACCTCATCGGCGTGGATCTCGAGTTGCGGCCGCGTGTCGATCTCCGCGCCGGGCGAGAGCAGCAGGCCGCGGCAGGATTGTTGCGACTGCGCATGGGCGCTGCCGGGATCGACCACGACTCTGCTGTTGAAGACGACGCGGCTCGTGCCGCTGGCAATGGCCCGCGCCCACTGCTCGCTCTCGGTGCTGGGAGCGGCATGGGTGACGACGTTCACGCAGTCCACATGGCGCGTTTCGTGACCCACCAGCATCGAGTAGCTGCGGAGCGAGGCGCCCGGCTGGTTCAACCGGCTCTCGAGCGTCGTGCGGATCAAGCCACCGCCCAGCGCGATGGTGAACTGCCGGCAGCGGCTGTCGCGCTCCTGGTCGATGGTGAGCGTGTCGAAGTGCTCCGCGCCGGGGCCGGTCGAGAAAATCCGGTAATGCTCGACCTCGGCATTGCGTGCCGCCGCGATGTGGGTCGCCGAGTTGCACAGGGGCGGAGCCGCCCCCTGATCGACGTAGTGCTCGATGATGGTGGCGCGGGAGCCGGGCGCCGCGTCGATGATGAGGCGCGGATAGGCGATGTTGTTCGCCCCCTCGGAAGTGAGGAGGTGCACGATCACCAGCGGAGTCTCGGTCGGCGCCGTGACCCTGAGCAACAAGCCGTCCGTGAATAGAGCCGTGTTGATCAGGCCCCAGCGCCCCTGCTCGGCGTCGGACGTCCGTGGAAGGCGCGCCGCCACCGATGCGGGATCTGTTCTAGATAAATCTCGTAAACTACTAATTTCAATACCATTAATAGGTTTGTTCTGGATGCTCCGCAGATCCGGGTGCCCATTCACCAGGACCACGCACGAGACCTCGGCACGGCCGATCCATGGCGGCAGCACGAGCGGCCCGGCATGAGCGGGTGCGGCCGGGGGAGCGTCCACGAAGCCGCGCGCCGCCAGATGACGCAGGCTGGTGTAGCGCCAGGACTCATCGCGGGCGGTGGGCAGCCCGAGCGCGAGCACGCGCTTCATGGCGCTCTCGCGCAGGCTCGTCAGCGGGTCGTCGCGGCGCGCGGGACTGCGCTCGCGCCATTGCGCCTCGAAGGAGCGCATTGCGGCCGACAGCGGGGGAGCGGCGGTCGAATGGGCGGCGGTCATGCGACCTCGCCCTCCAGCACCCAATCGTAGCCGCGGCGTTCCAATTCCAGGGCGAGCGAGCGGTCGCCCGATTTCACGATCCGGCCTCCGGAGAGCACGTGAACGAAGTCGGGCCGGATGTAATCGAGCAGCCGCTGATAATGAGTGACCAGCACCACGGCGCGCCCGGGGTCCCGCAGGCTGTTCACGCCCGTCGAAACCACCTTGAGGGCGTCGATGTCGAGGCCGGAGTCGGTCTCGTCGAGGATCGCGAGCTTCGGTTCCAGAACCAGCATCTGCAGCACTTCGTTGCGCTTCTTTTCGCCTCCCGAGAACCCCTCGTTGACGCCGCGCGACAGGAACGACTCGCTCATTTGCATCAGCTTCATCTTCTGCTTGATGAGCGCCAGGAACTCGTAGGCGTCCACTTCGGGCTGGCCGGCGGCCTTGCGCTTGGCGTTCAGCGCCGCCTTCAGCAGGTACACATTGTTCACACCGGGGATCTCGACCGGGTATTGAAACCCGAGGAAGAGGCCTGCGCGGGCGCGCTCCTCGGCCGGGAGCGCCAGCAGGTCCCGGCCCTCGAAGCTCACGCTGCCGCCCGTCACCTCGTAGTCCTCGCGGCCGGCGAGAATCTGCGCCAGCGTGCTCTTGCCGGAGCCGTTCGGCCCCATGATGGCGTGCACCTCCCCGGCGTTCACCTGGAGATTGACGCCCTTCAGAATGTCCTTGCCCGCCACGCGGGCCCGCAAATCCTTAATATCGAGCAACATCGTAATTAATATCCTAATGACGTTGAGGGTCAGCCGACCGCGCCTTCCAGACTCACGGCGAGCAGGTTCTGCGCCTCCACCGCGAACTCCATCGGCAGTTCCTTGAAAACCACTTTGCAGAACCCGCTGACGATCATGTTGACGGCGTCCTCGGCGGAGATTCCGCGCTGCTTGCAGTAGAAGAGCTGATCCTCGCCGATCTTCGACGTGCTTGCCTCGTGCTCGACGGTTGCGCTCGGATTCTTCACCTCCATGTACGGGAAGGTGTGGGCGGCGCACTTCGGGCCCATCAACAGCGAGTCGCACTGCGTGAAATTCCGCGCGCCCTCGGCGCCCGGCAGGATCTTGACGAGGCCCCGGTAGGTGTTCTGCGCATGCCCCGCGGAGATGCCCTTGGAGACGATCGTGCTCTTGGTGTTGCGCCCCACGTGGATCATCTTGGTGCCGGTGTCGGCCTGCTGATAATTGTTCGCGACCGCCACCGAGTAGAACTCGCCGACGGAGCCCTCGCCCTTCAATATGCAGCTCGGGTATTTCCAGGTGATTGCCGACCCGGTTTCCACCTGCGTCCAGGAGATCTTCGAATTGCGTCCGCGGCATTCGCCGCGCTTGGTGACGAAGTTGTAGATGCCCCCCAGGCCGTTCTCGTCTCCCGGGTACCAGTTTTGCACCGTGGAGTACTTGATCCGCGCCTCGTCCAGCGCCACCAGTTCGACCACCGCGGCGTGCAGCTGGTTCTCGTCGCGCATGGGCGCCGTGCAGCCCTCGAGGTAGCTCACCGAGGCGTTCTCGTCGGCGATGATCAGGGTGCGCTCGAACTGGCCGGTCTTGGCCGCGTTGATGCGAAAATAGGTCGACAGCTCCATCGGGCAGCGCACGCCCTTCGGCACGTACACGAACGAGCCGTCGGAGAAAACGGCGGAATTCAGCGCCGCGAAGAAATTGTCGCCCGGCGGCACGACCGTGCCCAGGTACTGTTCGATCAGCCCGGGATGATCGCGCACGGCGTCCGAGAAGGAGCAGAAAATCACGCCGGCCTTCGCGAGCTTGTCCTTGAACGTGGTCGCCACCGACACGCTGTCGAACACCGCGTCGACCGCCACGCCGGCGAGGCGGGCGCGCTCGTGCAGCGGGATGCCGAGCTTCGCATAGGTCTCGAGCAGCTTCGGGTCGACCTCATCCAGGCTCTTGGGCTGGTTCGCGGGTGCGCGCGGCGCCGAGTAATAAGAAATGTCCTGGTAGTCGATGGGCTTATAGCTCACCCGCGCCCACGAGGGTTCCTGCATGGTCTGCCAGTGGCGGAAGGCCTTCAGCCGCCAGTCGAGCAGGAACTGCGGCTCGTTCTTCTTGCGCGAGATGGCGGCGACGACCCCCTCGTCGAGCCCTGGCGGCAGACTGTCGGACTCGATGTCCGTGACGAACCCGTGCCGGTACTTTTGATTGATGAGGTCTTGGACGTCTTGAGATTTGGTGGACACTTGGGGCTTTCCGAATGGGCTTGAATCAGGAGTGATGGAGACCGGCGCGGGCCTCGGCCGACAGGGGCACCAGGCGAAACTCCGTGGTCTCGAGCCCCGCGAGTTCCCGCAGCGTCACATCGTCGAGCGCGCGCCGTATGGCGGCGTTGACCCGCTGCCATCCGCCGCCCACCCGGCACTGCCGCTCGATGCCGCAGCGGCTGGCGGCGCCGCTGCATTCCGTGATCGCGATGGGTCCCTCGAACACGTCGAGGATCTGGGTCGCCGTGATCTGCTCGGGGCGCCGCGCGAGCCGGTAGCCGCCCTGCGCGCCGCGCGAGGAGATGACGAGTCCCGCGCGCTGCAGGCCCTTCAACACCTTGCTCACGGTGGGCCGGCTCAAGCGGGTGGTGTGCGCGAGTTCCGCGGCCGCGCGGTGCCGCGATGGCTCTTGCGCTAAACTGGCGAGAACCACGGTCGCATAGTCGGTCAATTTTCCCATTCGCAGCATGGTTGAAAAGTTTCACGGCAGCCTGATTTATGTGGGACAATTTTAGTCCTATTTATATCAAAGCGCCACTGGTGCGACGCGCCACCCGCGTGCGGGCGTGCGGGCGTGCGGGTTTTGTTATCATTGCCGGCACGCAGTATCGTCACCTCAAGAAACGAGAGACTGAAGTCATGACTATCGCCGAACTTGCAGCGACCGCCCACGGGATGGTCGCGAACCATCGGGGAATTTTGGCCGCGGATGAAAGCACCGGCACCATCGCCAAGCGCTTCAGTTCCATCAATATCGAGTCGACCGAGGAGAATCGCCGCCAATACCGCGAAATGCTGTTCACGGCGCCCGGCGCGGCCGACTCCATCAGCGGCGTGATCTTGTATGACGAGACGCTGCGCCAGAAGACCAAGGACGGCGTTCCGTTCCCCAAATACCTCGCGGATCACCAGATGATCCCCGGCATCAAGGTGGACACCGGCGCCAAGCCGCTGCCCGGATTTCCCGGCGAGACCATCACCGAGGGGCTCGACGGCCTGCGCGAGCGGCTCGCCGAGTACTACAAGCTGGGCGCGCGGTTCGCGAAATGGCGCGCCGTCATCGACGTCGGTTCCGGCATCCCGACGTCATATGCGATCGATGCGAACGCCGGCGCGTTGGCACGCTATGCCGCCCTATGCCAGGAGGCCTCCATCGTTCCCATCGTCGAGCCGGAGGTGCTGATGGACGGCGGCCATACCCTGGCGCGGTGCGAGGAGGTCACGAACGCAGTTCTCGACCGGGTGTTTTCCAGCCTGTTCGCCGCGCGGGTGCAGCTGGAGGGCATGGTGTTGAAGCCGAACATGGTGATCGCGGGCAAGAAGTGCGCCGAGAAATCTTCTCCGGAACAGGTGGCGGAGGCCACGTTGCGGACCTTGAAGCGGCAGGTTCCGGCGGCAGTGCCGGGCATCGCGTTCCTGTCGGGCGGCCAAAGCCCAACCGAGGCGACGCTCCATCTGTCGCTGATGAATGCGGCCGGGCCGCTGCCGTGGCGCTTGACGTTCAGCTATGGCCGCGCGCTCCAAGAGGATGCGCTGAAGGCCTGGGTCGGCAAGGCGGCGTCGTTCGGCGCCGGTCAGAATGCCTTTTCCACGCGTGCGAAATTGAACGGTCTGGCCGCTGCCGGGACCTACAAGAGCTCGATGGAACGGCCTGCGGCGTAACGGACTCCCCTCGCGGCGCTTCGGGCGCCCGGCGCCATCCGGCAAACCATTGAACCAAGAACCCTCCATCATCGAGATCCGCTCCTTGGAGTATTCCGTGAGCGGCCGCGCGATTTTCGCCGGCCTCGACATGGATTTCCCGCGGGGCAAGATCACCGCCATCATGGGACCGAGCGGGACCGGCAAGACCACGCTGCTGCGGCTCATCACCGGACAGATTCAGGCCGACCGCGGGTCGGTCCGGGTGGCCGGCGAGGACATGCGTTCCTTGAAGCGCGACGATTTATACGCGCTGCGCCGGCGCATGGGCATGCTGTTCCAGAACGGGGCGCTGCTCACCGACCTCTCCGTGTTCGAAAACGTCGCCTTCCCGCTGCGCGAGCACACAGATCTGCCGGAGCGGCTGATCCGGGAGTTGGTCCTGACCAAACTGCAGGCAGTGGGCCTGCGGGGCGCGGCCGGGCTCATGCCCAGCGAACTGTCGGGCGGCATGGGACGGAGGGTCGCGCTGGCGCGCGCCATCGTGATGGATCCTGAAATTCTGATCTACGACGAGCCCTTCGTGGGCCTCGATCCGATTTCCCTGGGGGTGATCCTGCGCCTGATTCGGCGGTTGAACGACACGCTGGGCCTGACGAGCATCGTGGTCTCGCACGACGTGCGGGAGATCTCCACGGTCGCCGACAACGTGTTCCTGCTGTCCGGCGGCCTGGTCGTGGCGCGGGGAACACCCAGCGACCTGCAGGCCAATTCGACGGAAGTCGTGCGGCAATTCATCGGCGGCCTGGCCGATGGGCCGGTTCCGTTTCACTACCCGGCACCCGACTACTTCGGCGAGCTGTTGGCTCGCGGCGAGGGCTCTTGAAGGTCATCCGGGAGCTGTGGAGGAGTCTGATCGATGCCCTGACCGGGCTGGGGGCGGTCACGCGCTTCCTGCTGCGCCTGACCGCGGTATCGCCGGGCGCGCTGCTGCGCTTCGATCTGATCGTCGCGCAGATCTTCAATTCGGGTGCGCTGTCGCTGGTCATCATCATGCTGGCGGGACTGTTCGTCGGCATGGTGCTGGGACTGCAGGGATTCAGCCTGCTGCAGCGATTCGGATCCGAGGAGGCGCTGGGCGAGGCGTCCGCGATCGGATTGGTCAGGGAACTGGGTCCCGTGATCACGGCGCTGCTGTTCGCGGGGCGCGCCGGCACCGCGCTCGCCTCCGAGCTTGGATTGATGCGCGCCACGGATCAGTTGTCGGCCATGGAGATGATGGCGGTGGATCCCATCAAGCGGGTCGTGGTTCCTCGATTCCTGGGGGGCGTGATCGCCATGCCGCTGCTCGCGGCCATCTTCAGCCTGATCGGGATCTACGGAGCACAGCTCATCGGAGTTCAGGTCATGGGCGTCGACTCCGGCAGCTTCTGGTCCCAGATGCGCGACGGCGTCGGCCTGGTCGACATCCGGGAGGGCGTCGTGAAGAGCCTGATCTTCGGAATCGCCTGCAGCCTGATCGCGGTCTATGAAGGGTACTATGCGATTCCGACGGCGGCCGGCGTCGGCCGCGCGACGACCCGGACGGTGGTCACCTCCGCGGTCGTGGTTCTATTCTTGGATTACCTGCTCACGTCAGCCTTTTTGTAAGGGATCATCCTCATGCCGAAGAACAGCACCTTGAATCTCGGAACCGGGGCATTCGTAGCCCTCGGATTCGCCGCCTTGTTCTTCCTGACGACCCAGACCACCAGCCACGGCCTCGCGTTCGGCAGCCCGCCGCATTACGACCTGACGGCGAAGTTCGACAATATCGGCGACCTGCGCGTGGGTTCGCCGGTGTCGATGGCGGGCGTGGAGATCGGCCGGGTCGTGAAGATCGACTTCGACACCCGGGAATACAAGGCCGTGGTGACGATGCGGGTGAACGAGAAATACAACCAGATCCCCACCGACAGCGACGCCAGCATCTACACCCAGGGCCTGCTCGGCGGCAAATTCATCGGCCTCACCGCGGGCGGGGCTGAAACTTATCTCAAGAGCGGCGATCATATCGACTTTACGCAGTCGGCGTTCGTTCTGGAGAACTTGATCGGCCAGGTCCTCGCGAATTTCGCGAAGAGCGGATCCGGTTCGGCGTCATCCAAGCCCGAGGCGCCGGCCGCCACGGCGCCCCCCGCGGAGAAGACCAAATGACAACGATTCGCTCCAACCAGTCCACCGGGGCGGCCCGCCTCATCGCGCGCTGGGCGGTTACGGCGTGCCTCGCCTTCGGCGCGGCCGGACTTGCCGCCGCGGGCGATGCCCCAACGCCGCAGGCGCCGGATGCGCGGTCCCTGGACCCGGAACAGCTGGTGGACAACTCCGCCAAGCGCATGTTGGAGGAACTGGACGCCAATCGCCCGATGTATGCCAAGGATCCCGCGAAGCTCGATTCGTTGGTGGCGAACGTGCTGCTGCCGAACTTCGACAGCGATTATGCGGCGCGCCTGGTGCTCGGCCAATCCTGGCGGGCAGCCACGCCGGACCAGCGCAAGCGATTCGTGGACGCGTTCTATCATTCGTTGCTGCGAAATTACGGCGCGGCGCTGCTCAATTTCACGGCCGATCGGTTCGTGATTTTGCCGTACAAGGGCGAACCCGGCGACACTCAGGCGACCGTCCGCACCGAGGTCAAGAAGGATACGGGCGAGAAGGTCCCGGTGAATTTCAGCCTCCACAAGACGCCCGACGGCTGGAAGGCCTGGGACGTGGTCATCGAGGGGATTTCGTACGTGAAGAGCTTTCGCACGGACTTCGGCGCCGAAATCGAGCAGAAGGGGCTCGACGAGGTGATCAGCCGGCTCGAAGCCGAAAACAAGGCCCGCACCGACAGCGGCAGCGGGAAAGGCCATTGAGGAAATCGGCCAAAGAATCCGCCGAGTTCGAGCGGCTCGACGGCGGCCTGTCACGGATCGTGGGACCGCTGGATTTCTCGACGGTCACGCGGTTGTTACCGCGGGGCGCCGCTGCCATAGCGGAGGGCCATACCGCGGTCATCGATCTCGCGGGGGTGACGCATAGCGACAGCTCCGCACTTGCCCTGCTGATCGAATGGCTGAGTCTCGCGCGGGAGGCGCAGCACCCGTTGCGGTACGAGAACATGCCCGCCCAATTGCACCAGCTCGCGCACTTGAGCGAAGTCGACGATCTGCTGACCGCGCTCTAGCGGGCGCGCCTTTTTTTACTTATTCGCACGGGCCCGGACGCATCGCCGCGTTCCCCCGGAGTTTTGTCTCATCGGGCCAATGATCCCTGCGACTGATGGTAAGGTCTAGCCGCGTGTGCGCCGGCGCGCGCGCCGCGCTCATGGGCCGTCGCCGCGGGGATATATGGCAGACACACCGGATTCCGAATCGAGGAATGTCGCGAGACTGCTGGAACGCTGGTCTGGCGGCGACCGACAGGCATTCGATGAGCTCTTGACGCATCTGTACCGCGACATTCGCGCCATCGCCGTCCGCGAACTGCGCAACGAGCGGCACTCGACCATCCAACCCACCGTGCTGGTGAACGAGACGTATCTGCGCATGGTTCGATGCACGGAGATGCGCTGGCAGGATCGGGCCCACTTTCTCGCCATGGCGGCCCGGGTCACGCGCCAGGTGCTGGTGGACGAGGCGCGCCGGCGGCGTGCGGACAAGCGGTCGGGCGGGACTCCGTTCACGCTGACCGATTCTCACCTGGCGACCACCGACTCGGCGTTCGATGCGATCGAGATGGATGCGCTGCTCACCGAACTGCACTCGTTCGACGATCACGCGGCCGAGGTCGTGTCGCTGCGCGTGTTCGGCGGACTGTCGGCCGAAGAAGCGGCCGAAGTGCTCGGTATTTCGCTGTCCACCGTCCAACGGCGCTGGATTGCGGGAAAAGCCTGGCTGGCGCATGAACTGCGGCCCGGGGCATGAACAGCCGAATCGACCGCGAACGGGCCTACAAGATCTTCAACGAGGCGTTGGCTGTCGATCCGTTGCGCCGTGCCGCTTTCGTCGGCGAGCGCTGCGCCGGGGACCTGCCCTGCGAACCCTCCGCCGACATTTGCCGCCTGTTCACGCCGAGCTATGCCGCGCCGGAGCAGTTTTCCGGCGAACCGGTGACGGTGGCCGCCGATGTATTCGGGCTGGGCGCGCTCGGCCATCGGCTGTTGACGGGTCGCGCGCCGTTCGCGAAGGCCGCGAGCCCTCTCGCCTACATGCTGGCGGTCACCGCGCAGGATGTCGACCTGCCGAGCCACACCGCCGCCGCCGCGGGCATGGATCCGCCGTGGGTGCGGGAACTCGAGGGCGACCTGGACGCCATATTGACCAAGGCGCTGGCGCGCGATCCCGCGCGGCGCTACGCCACCGCCGAGCAGATGCAGGGGGATCTGCACCGCCATCTCGACGGGCTGCCGGTGCACGCCCGCAACCCCACGGTGCGCTACCGCACCGTCAAACTCGCGCACCGCTTGGCGAATGCGCTCAACCTCGGCGCCCCGCGACGGGCCTGCGTACGGCCTACGACGACGATGCGGCGGCGCGCGACATCTACATGAACGCGCGCTTCGAACTGTCGACCCGCTCGGCCGACGGTCTTGCAGCCGCGGAAACGGCCTTCCGCCTGCTGACCGCGCGCTACCCGAAGAGGGCGCCCGCCTGGTCGGGCCTGGCGGACACCTATCTGTTGTTGCGCGAATTCAGCTCCACCCGGGATGAAGAAGCCTATCCGGAGGCCGAGCGGGACGCGCGCATGGTACGCGAACGCCCTCTGCACCCACGGGGATTACGCCAAGTCGCTGGCGCTGATGGCGCGCGCCCGAGCGCTCGATCCAGCCGACCGTGCCATCGTCGCCGACGCATACTGGGCGCGTTTCGTGGCTGGAGACGGCTTCGAATCCGTCGCGGAGCTGGAACGGATGGCGCACATCGACCCGAAGTTCGCCGCCTGGCACCGGTACCTGTGGCGAATCTACCTGGTGCAGGGGCGCGACGCGGACGCGCTGCGCGAGGCTGTCACCACCGCCGAGCTGCGCGGCCTGCCCGATGCCGCCGAGCGCTATCGAGCCGCCGCGGCCCGGCTCGCCGGCGGCGGAAGGCCGGCTATGCTCCTGCAATTGAGCTCGGGCGAGGAATCGGCCTGGACGCGCGGCCAGGGGTCCGCAGTCGCGATCGCGGGCTACCGGGCGCTGGCGCACGATCGGGCGGCGATGCTGCGGTGGCTGTCCGTTGCCGATGCCCGGCACGACCGGGACCTGCTCGGCTTGTTCAGCGAGCCGAATTTCCGCCAGTACCGCGATGACCCGGAGTTCTTGGCCATCGCGGATCGCTGTCGCTGAGGAGCGCGGCTGCGGCCTCAGTGCTTCTCGGGCTGCGGGGGTGTCTTCTGCGCGTCGGCCGGGTCGTCGTCCGGCGGCAAACCGGCATCCGGATCCTCCAGCGGGGACTCGGTGACCTTGCCGTCGGAGATCAGGTAGGCCCGGCGCTGCAAATAGGCGTCGCGCACGAAGGTGTAGGGGTCATAGGCATTCTTCAAGGTCTCGTCCAGCGGGAGGAGCGAGGCCCGCTTGTCGGTCAGGTAGGGAAGTATCAGTCCGTACCTGATCCAGGTGTTCGCGATGTACTCCTGCGGATTGGTGTACACATCGACGACCCGCGCCGGCGCATCGCGCAGGTCCGAGGGTCCGAGAATGGGCAACTCGACGAAGGGGCCCGGATGGACGCCCCATTTGCCCAGGGTCTGGCCGAAATCCTCTTCGTTGCGCTGCAGGCCGGCGGAACTCGCCGGATCGAGAATGCCCCCGATGCCCACCGTGGAATTGAGGACGAAGCGCCCGAGGTCGTTCGCGGCGGCGACGATCTTACCCTGCAGCACGTCGTTGATCATCACGGTGGGGGTGTTGAGATTGGCGAAGAAATTGCTCACGCCGATGCGAACCGGCAGGGGCACCACCTTCACGTAGGCGTGCGCCACCGGCTTCGCCACCGCGCGATCGGCGAAATCGTTGAACCGGTAGACCCCCCGGTTCCAGGACTCCCAGGGATCCTGCACAGAGCGCTTGCCGTTGGGCGGCAACGACACGCAGGCGTTCAACGCCGCCGCGGCCACGACGGTCAGCGCCCAGCGCGCGGGCCAGATCTTCCACATGTCCAATATCCCCCTTCGAATTCGCAATCAACGTCTGCCGCTGCCGCCGCTGTCGTCCGCCACCGTGTTCTTCCGGTCCTTCGGCATCGCGGCCTTGAGCTCATCGAGGCGGGCGCTGAAGCGGGCCCGCTGGATGGCGTCCAAGCCCGGCAGTTCCAGGGCCAGCTGCAACTGAGCCGCGGCCATCTTCAAGTCGCCGTACATGACGTAGTAGAACGACATGTAATAGTACGAATCGCCTTCGTTCCCCGCTTCCTTCGCGGCCTTGGCGATGAGCTTGGTCTGATCGGGCGTCGGCTCGACGAAGTTGAACAGGTCGTCCAGCAGCAATTGCGCCCGCCGGTTGTCCCCGATGCGCATCAGGCACTGGGACAGCCGGATGGTGATCGGCACGTTGCGCGGGAACAGCCCGATGGCCTTGTCGAGAATCTCCTGGGACTCCCTCAACTGCCCGTTCATGAGGTAAGCCTGGCCCAGGGCGCCGTAGAATTGGGTCACCTTTGGATACTCGCGCACCAGCCACTGCAGGTCGGGAATCGCCGCGCCCGGATTGCGCAATTGGAGATCCGTGATGGCCTTGCCGTAGCGTTCCTCCATGTCCAGGTCGCCGCCGTTCTTGAGGAGGTTGGCGTAGTAGTCGCGCGTCACGCGGGGATCGCCGATGAGCGCCCGCAGCCGCTCACGGGTCAGGCGATAGCCGATCGAGTCATCGTGGTGGACACGGCCGATCTGCTCGGCGCGATTGCGCGCCTCGGCCACCCGGTCCGAGTTGATGGGGTGATCGATCAAGAACTGAACCGCGTTGATCCGGTCCGGGGAGGGCTGGTTGCGGCCCATGTAGCCGAAGAAGCTCGCCATACCGAGTGGATCGTAGCCGGAGGCGGCCATGGTGCCGATACCGATCCGGTCGGCCTCGTACTCGTCCTTGCGCGTGTAATTGATCTGGTGCTGGATGGCCGCGCTCTGGCCTGCGAGGATGGCGCCCTCCATGGCGTCGGGCGAGCCTCGGCCCGCGGTCGCCCCCAGCAAAATGGCGGCCAGCATGGCGGCGGTCGCGACCAGCCCGGCATGGCTCTGGTCGATGATCTGGCGCACCAGGTGGCGCTGGGTCACGTGCGCGGTTTCGTGGGCCATGACGCCGGCGAGTTCGTTCTCGTTGCGCGTCGCCAGGATCAAGCCGCTGTTGATGGCGACGAAGCCGCCCGGCATGGCGAAGGCATTGATGACCGGGTCGCGCACCACGAAGTAGTAGAACTGGTGCTGGCCCTCCTCGGCCCGGCTCGACAGGCTGTGGCCGATCTGCTGGATGTAGTCGCTCACCTCCGGGTCTTCCAGCACGGCGCCGCTCTGGCCCATTTGCCGGAACCAGCCGAGTCCGGCCTGGTACTCATCCTCCAGGGACACGGCCGCATTCGCCGGGCTGCCGAGGTCCGGGAGGTCCTCCTGGGGGGTATTCAGGCCGTCGGCCCAGCCGATGCCGGCGCCGGCGCTCATCGCAAATGCGACGAGGAAGGCCGACAGGGAGTGCCGCAGCGTGTTCATTCGAGCTCCATAGAAGCCCTTGGAGTGCGATTGGACAGGCAAAGTTCGCTCAAACGCGCCCGCCGACCGCCCTGGCCGCCGGTTCACAGGGCCTCGGAGGCATAATCCGCCAAGCGGGACCGCTCCCCGCGCACCAGTGTGATATGGCCGGCGTAAGCCCAGCCATGGAAGCGGTTGACCACGTAGGTCAGGCCGGTGGTGGTCTCGGTGAGGTAGGGCGTATCGATCTGGGCGATGTTCCCGAGGCAGATCATCTTCGTCCCGGGGCCGGCCCGCGTCACCAGCGCTTTCATCTGCTTCGGCGTCAGGTTCTGAGCTTCGTCGATGATGATGAAGCGGTTCAAGAAGGTCCGGCCGCGCATGAAATTCAGCGATCTTATCTTGATCCGATGGCGAAGCAGGTCGTTGGTCGCGCCGCGGCCCCAGGTGCCGCCCCCCTGGCTTTGAGTGAGCACCTCCAGGTTGTCCATCAAAGCGCCCATCCACGGTTCCATCTTCTCCTCTTCCGTTCCCGGCAGAAAACCGATGTCCTCTCCCAGGGGTATCGTCACCCGGGTCATGATGATTTCGCTGAATCGATTGTGATCCAGCGTCTGCGCGAGACCGGCGGCGAGCGTCAGGAGCGTCTTGCCGGTGCCGGCCGGCCCCAGCACCGTCACGAAGTCGATTTCCGGGTCCATGAGCAGGTTCAGGGCGAGGTTCTGCTCGCGGTTGCGGGCGGTCACGCCCCAGACGTTGTTGCGTTCGGTCCGATAGTCCAGGGTCAGTTCCAGAACGGCCGACTCGCCCTCGATCTTGCGCACGACGGCTTCGACGCCGTTCTCGCCGGGGTCGTAGACGAACTGATTCGGCCGCCATTCGCGCACCAGGGGCCCGCGAACCCGGTAGAAGGTCCGGCTCTGTTGCTGCCAGGACTCCATGTCCTTGCCGTGCTTTTCCCAGAAATTCGACGGCAGCCGTTGCACGCCGCTGACGAGGAGGTCGGCATCCTCGATGGTCTTGTCGCTGGAATAATCCTCGGCCTTCACGCCGACGATCGCCGCCTTGATGCGCAGATTGATGTCCTTGGACACGAGCGTGACCCGGGCGGTCGGGTAGCTCTGCTGCAGCGCCAAAGTGTTCGCCAGGATGGCGTTGTCCGCCCCATGGCCCGGCAGGCTGTCGGGCAGCACCGATTCGAGAAGCTGGGTCTGGAAGTACAGGCGCCCGGCGGGCGGCCGCTTGCCGTGATTGATGGGCGCCGAGGTCGGCAGGAGGAGGCCGCGATCGATGTCCTTCTTGGTCGCATCGCGCATCAGCTCGTCGAGAAACCGGCTCACTTGCCGCACGTTGCGCGCCGATTCGGACAGGCCCTTCTTGCCCGCATCGAGCTCCTCGAGAACCGTCATCGGAATGTAGACGTCGTGTTCTTCGAAGCGGAAAATCGCGGTCGGGTCGTGCATCAGGACGTTCGTGTCGAGCACGAAGATGCGCCGCTCCTGCCGCCCCTGACGTCCCCGAATCACCGCGGCTCCGGCAGTCCGCTCCGGGTCCGTCACAGCGCCTTTACCGCTGCCAAGACGGCCTCCGCATGTCCGGCGACCTTGACCTTGCGCCACTCCTGGCGGAGCACGCCCTTGGCGTCGATCAGGAAGGTGCTGCGCTCGATCCCCATGAATTTCTTGCCGTACATGCTCTTTTCCCGGATGACGTCGTACAGCGTGCACACGCGGCGGTCGGGATCGCTCAACAGTTCGAACGGAAACGACATCTTTTTCTTGAATTTCACATGTGATTCGACGCTGTCGGCCGACATGCCGACGATCAGCGCCTTCGCCCTGGTGAACTGCGCGTGGCGGGCGGTGAAGTCCTCACCCTCCTGGGTGCAGCCGGGCGTGCTGTCGCGCGGGTAGAAGTAGATCACGAGGCTCTTTCCGGCCGCGTCCGCCAGCGACCACGACCCGGAGGTGCCGTCCAGGGTGAATGACGGCGCTTTTTTCCCGATTTCCAGCTTGCTCATTGCGGCTCAACTCTTGACCGGTTCGAAAATGGCGTCGAGATTCAGGTGATCGCAGAAATCCATGAACTCCTCGCGCAGCACGCCGATGTGCAGGCGGCTCGGCACGTTGACGATCATCTGCACCGAAAACATGGGCGCGCCCGTGTGTGCGGCGGCATAGGCGCGCGTCGACACCTCGGCGATGTCGACCCCGCGCTGCGAGAAAAAGCCGGACAGCCCCGCGACGATGCCGGTCTGATCGAGGCATACGACGTCGATCGAGTAGGGCAGCATGTCGTTGCGTGCCGCGCGCTCCTCGGTTCGCCGCAGCTGGATGTTCATGCCGGTGGCGTCGGCCAGCTTCTTGAATTCACCCTCGAGCTTTGCAAGAGTGTGCCAGTTGCCGTTGACGAGCAGCAGCATGGCGAACTCGTTGCCCAATGAGGTCATGCGGCTGTCGCTGATGCTGCCGCCGCAATCGGCGACCACCTTGGAAAGCTCATGGACCAGCCCAGCGCGGTCGCCGCCCACCGCGGAAATCACGATATGTTGTTTCATTGGCGCAAATTCTACCGGATGGGCGCTTGCCAGGGTGCATGTCGGCCACTTAAGGTAGCGATATTTCCCCTGGAGCCCCCCGCATGTTTTCCGGAAGCCTGGTTGCAATTGTCACGCCGATGACCGCGGATGGGGCGCTGGACTGGCCTGCTTGGGACCGCTTGCTCGAATTTCACTTGGCCGAGGGCTCGGACGGCATCGTGGTCGCCGGCACGACCGGAGAATCGCCGGTGTTGTCGCTGGAGGAAATCGAGGAGTTGACCCGCCGGGCCGTGGCCGTCGCGAAGGGGCGGATGAAGGTGATCGTCGGCGCGGGCACGCATTGCACCGCCACCACCGTAGCACGGTCGCGCGCGCTGTCGCGGCTGGGCGTCGACGGCGTCATGTTCGTGACGCCGTATTACAATAAGCCTCCGCAGGAGGGTCTGTACCGTCATTTCATGGCGGGCGCCGACGCATCGGCGGTCCCGGTGGTCCTGTACAACGTGCCGAGCCGCACGGGGGTCGATTTGCTGCCGGCGACCGTGGCGCGATTGGCGCGCCATCCGCAGATCGTCGCGCTCAAAGAGGCGACTGCGCAGATGAGCCGCGCGCGCGAACTCAAGTCGCTGTTGCGCGATGATTTCGCGCTGCTTTCCGGCGACGATGCCACCGCGATCGACTTCATCGCGTCGGGGGGCAGGGGCGTCATTTCAGTCACCGCGAACGTCGCGCCACGACGCATGCACGAGGCCTGTATGGCGGCGTTGAGCGGCGATTTCAAGGCAGCCCGCGCCATCGACGCCGAGTTGCAGCCGCTGCATCGGGATTTGTTCGTCGAGGCCAACCCCATTCCGGTAAAATGGGCCGTTGCGAGAATGGGCCTGATCGGCGCCGCCATACGCCTGCCGTTGGTCGAGCTGGCGTCGGCTTACCAGGAGACCGTGCTGCGTGCCATGCATGTGGCCGGCGTTGCACTCGAGGGCAAGGCGGCGTGAGATCGCCGCCCGCACCCGAAAATCATCTGCGGAGAGTTACATTGAGTCTGGACCGAAGCATCATTTTCAGCGCCGCGGCCGCGCTCCTCGCCGGCTGCCACCTCTCGGCCCGCCTGAATCCGGATTGTCACGTTCACCAGGAATATCAGAACGCCAAACAGCTCGAACTGCTGAAGGTTCCCGACGGGCTGGATTCGCCCAACACGCAGAGTTCGCTGGCCATTCCGACCGTTGAATTGGCGCCGCCGCCGCCGGGACCGAAGGATGCGTGCCTGGACACGCCGCCCCGCTTCAAGCCTGCTGCGCCGAACAAGGCCGGGGCACCGGACCAGCCGGCGCCGGGGTAGCGCCGGCGTCCCGGGGGCTGGACCGCGCGTCCCCGCGGCCGCGAATTTGATCGCCCGGCCCGCCTCCGGTACCCTTGCGCACCCGCTGTCGAGATGCGGCAGGGGAGCTTTGAGTGGAGAGGTGGCCGAGTGGTCGAAGGCGCTCGCCTGGAAAGTGAGTAACACCCCAAAAGGTGTTCGAGGGTTCGAATCCCTCCCTCTCCGCCACGCTTGAAATTTTCGGTTTGTTAGATGGTCTAATTGGAGTCATTGCATCGAATGGAGGAGGAGGGGTTCGAACCCCGGGGTTCGACCAGCCGCCGCGCAGTGGCGGCGCAGGACGCCGGAGCGGCTGCGCGACGGCGGTCCCGAGCGGCAAGCGAGGGATGAGCGGCGAAGCCGCGAGCAATCCCTCCCTCTCCGCCACCCGGCCGCCGCACGAGTCTATGGCGGCTCGCGTTTGCAACTTCGCGACGACTGGCCCCGAACCCCGTCAGGCCCGGAAGGGAGCAGCGGTAGGGGATTTCAGTCGGGCGCCGAAGCCATGCTGGCGCGGGCCGCCTCCCATGCTGAACCTCGGCCCGCGGCATGACGGCCGTTGCGACGCGGTCCCTTGACGAAACGGCTAAACTTGACCCTATGAGCTACGTGGTATTAGCGCGCAAATGGCGCCCGAAGCGGTTCGCCGAGATGGTGGGGCAGGATCATGTGCTGCGCGCGCTCGGCAACGCGCTCGACAGCGGCAAGGTGCACCACGCGTTTCTGTTCACCGGCACCCGCGGGGTGGGCAAGACGACCGTGGCCCGCATCCTCGCCAAGTCGCTGAACTGCGAGGCCGGGGTCAGCGCCAATCCGTGCGGCGTCTGCGCCGCCTGCCGCGAGATCGACGAGGGGCGGTTCGTCGATCTCATCGAGGTGGATGCCGCGTCGCGCACCAAGGTCGACGACACGCGGGAGCTGCTGGACAACGTGCAGTACGCGCCCACCCGGGGCCGCTACAAGGTGTACCTCATCGACGAGGTGCACATGCTGTCGAACCACTCGTTCAACGCGCTGCTGAAGACGCTCGAGGAGCCGCCGCCGCACGTGAAGTTCCTGCTCGCGACGACCGATCCGCAGAAGCTGCCCATGACCGTGCTGTCGCGGTGCCTGCAGTTCAGCCTCAAGCGGCTGTCGGCCAACCTCATCGGCGAGCGCCTGAAGTTCATCGCCTCGGAGGAAAAGCTGGCGTTCGAGCCGGCCGCGATCGCACTGCTCGCGCGCGCCGCGGAGGGCAGCATGCGCGATGCCCTGAGCTTGATGGATCAGCTGATCGCCTTCGGCGGCGGCGCTCTGAGCGAGGCGCATGCGCGGTCGATGCTCGGCACCATCGACCGCGGGCATACGACGAAGATCCTCGATGCGCTGTCGCGTCAAGACGGCCGGGCGGTCTTGGATCAGGTCCGGGAACTGGACAAGGATGCGCCGGACTACGATCGGGCGCTGGCCGAGATGGCCGCTTATCTACAGCGTATCGCGATCGTGCAGGTCGTGCCGGATGCGGCGCCACAGGACGAAGAGTTCGATGGGGAAGCTCTGACCCGCCTGGCGGCGGCCATGTCGGCCGAGGACGTGCAGCTTTGCTATCAGATCGCCCTCGGCGGCCGCCGTGATCTCGCCATGGCGCCCGAACCGCGCATCGGTTTCGAAATGAGCCTGTTGCGGATGCTGGCATTTCGTCCCGATTCCGCCGGCGCCGGGGCGGGCGCCGGCCCGCCGGCCGCCCAGTCCGCGCGGTCAACGGCGGGCGCCGCGGCGCGCTCCGCCGCTCCCGCGGTGCGGCCGGCGAGCGTGGACGCCGCCAATTGGGGGGCGGTCGTGGAGGCGGCCGGCTTGACGGGCATGGCCCGGCAGTTCGCGCTGAATTGCACGCCTGCGGCATTCGACAACCGCGTGCTGCGTCTGCAATTCGACCCGGCGGCGGCGCATCACCGCACGCCGCAAAACGAGGAGAAGCTGCTGCAGGGCCTGTCGGGGTATCTGGGGCCGGACATCCGGGTGATATTCGAGGCAACCGGCGCCGAGGTCCTCACGCCCGCGCGCCAGCGCGCGCAGGCCGAACAGGACCGGATTGCCAGGGCTGCGGCGGCGTTCGATGAGGACTCCGCCGTCAAGGGGCTGCGGGAGCGTTTTGGGGCGGAGATCGACACCGCGTCGGTCAAGCCGCCGAACTAGGGGAGAGGCGGGCATGATGAAGGGTGGATTGGGCAACTTGATGCGCCAGGCGCAGCAGATGCAGGAGACCATGCAAAAGGCCCAGGCGGAACTCGCCGACCTGGAGGTCACGGGCGAGGCGGGCGCCGGCATGGTCAAGGTCGTGATCAACGGGCGCCACGAAGCCAAGCGCGTGACCATCGAGCCGAAGCTCCTCGCCGAGGAGGTGGGGATGCTGGAGGATCTCGTGGCGGCGGCGATCACCGATGCCGCGGGCAAACTCGCGGCGCGGACGCAGGAGAAGTATGCCGGGCTCATGTCGGGATTGAATCTGCCGCCCGGCATGAAACTGCCGTTCTGAGCGTCCGCGAACCCGATGAAGTACACGCCGACCTTGGCCCGCCTGATCGATTCCCTGCGATGCCTGCCGGGGGTTGGACCCAAGTCGGCCCAGCGCATGGCGTTCTACCTCCTGGAGCGCGACCGCGACGGCGGCCGCGCGCTGAGCGCGGCTCTGGCCGAGGCGCTCACCAGCGTCGGCCGCTGCAAGCGCTGCCGAATGCTGACCGAGAGTGAATTGTGCGTCACGTGCGCGTCCACCCAGCGCGACGCCCAGCAGCTGTGCGTGGTGGAGTCGCCGGCCGACGTGGTCGCAATCGAGCAGTCCGGCGGCTTTCGCGGCCGCTATTTCGTGCTGCTGGGACACCTCTCGCCGCTCGACGGCATTGGACCCGACGAGCTCGGGCTCGGGGAGTTCGAGGCGCTGCTCGACGGCGGCGAGATTCGGGAAGTGATCCTTGCCACCAATCCGACCGTGGAGGGCGAGGCGACCGCGCACTACGTGGGGGAGCTCGCCCTGCGCCGCGGTCTCAAGGTGACCCGGATTGCGCACGGCGTTCCCGTGGGCGGCGAACTCGAGTATGTCGATGGCGGCACGCTGGCGCACGCGCTGGCGGGCCGCACGGCGGTGTCTTGAGGGTCGCTAGGGCGGCGCCAGCTTCTCGTAGAGGCGCAGCAGGCGGCGATAGCTCTCGTAGCGCCGGGCGGTGATGCCGCCGCCAAGGACCGAGGCGCGCACGGCGCATCCCGGCTCTTCGAGGTGGCGGCAATCGTTGAACCGGCACTGCGCGCTGCATGCGTGGATTTCGATGAATCCGCGCTCCGCGGCCCGCACGAGCGACGCCGGAGGCGCAAAATCGCGCACTCCCGGAGCATCCACGATCGCCGTCTCGGCTCCCAATCGATAGCGCCGCGCGGTGGTCGTGGTATGGCGTCCCTCCGCATCGCGCGTAAGCTCGGCGGTTTGTGCCGCCGCCTCGGGCGCAAGGGCGTTGACCAGGGAAGATTTGCCCACGCCGGACTGCCCGACCAGCAGCGTCACGCTTCCCCGCAGGATCGCCTCCAGCGCGGCGATGCCGGCGCCCGACAGCGACGCCGTCTCGACGCACGCAAGCCCCAGGTCCCGGTACACCGCCGTCTCTGCGCGGATGTCCTGCAGCGGGAGGTCCGCCTTGTTCACCACCAGCAGCGTGGCAATCTCCTTCAGCTGCGCCCCGGCCCAATAGCGATCGACCAGAAACCAGTCCGTAGCGGGCTCCGGCGCGACGACGATGGCCAACCGGTCGATGTTCGACGCCACCGGCTCCGCGCGGCCGCGCAGATCGATGCGCTCGATGAGGTTCCTGCGAGGCTCGATGGAGTCCACCGAGGCGCCGCCGTGGCCGGGGCGCCAGCTCCAGGCGATGCGATCGCCGCAGACGATGCGCTGCTTGCGTCCCTTCAGCGAACACCGCAGGGTCTGGCCGTCGCGGTCCGGGTCGTCGGGCTGCACCAGGACGCCGCGGCCGAAACTCGCGAGCACCACCCCGCAGCGCGCGCCCGTCAACATCTTCGCTCTGCTAACATGCGCGTTTCAACCGGCCGCAGTCACCATGAAATCCCCCGACAATCTCATCTGGATCGACCTCGAGATGACCGGGCTCAGGCCCGAATCCGATCTCATCATCGAGATCGCCACGATCGTAACCGACAAGCACCTCGCCGTGCTCGCGGAAGGTCCGGTACTCGCGATCCACCAGAGCGATGCCATCCTCGAGGCGATGGACGAGTGGAACCGGCGCCAGCACGGCGGCTCCGGGCTCATTGAGCGCGTGCGCTCGAGCCGCGTCGATTCCGCGGCGGCCGAGGCGGCCACGTTGGAATTTCTCGGCGCCTGGGCCGAGCCCGGCCGCTCGCCCATGTGCGGCAACAGCATCTGCCAGGACCGCCGCTTCATGGCGCGGCTCATGCCGGGGCTCGAAGGCTTCTTTCACTACCGGAATCTCGACGTGAGCACGCTCAAGGAACTCGCGCAGCGCTGGGCGCCGCAGGTCGCACAGGGATTCCAGAAGACATCGACGCATCTCGCGCTCGACGACGTGCGCGAGTCGATCCGCGAGCTGCAGTACTACCGCGAGCGGCTTCTGCGGCCATTCTAGCCGTCCCGCCGGGCGGGGCGCGCGCCGCAGCCCGCCGCGGGTCCGGCCGGGCCGCCGCGCGCCGAGCGATGGCTTGTGCGGTCTGCCTCAAGCGGCGGGCTTGTGGACCGACTCGCCGGCGAGGAACATCCAGGTCTCCACGACCGTATCCGGATTCAGCGAGAGGCTGTCGATGCCTTCCTTCACCAGCCAAAGGGCGAGTTCCGGATGGTCCGAGGGCCCCTGCCCGCAGATCCCGACGTACTTGCCCTGGCGCTTGCAGGCCTGGATGGCGAGCGACATCAGCGCCTTGACCGCGTCGTCGCGCTCATCGAACAGCTTGGCGATCACCGCGGAATCCCGGTCCAGCCCGAGCGCCAGCTGCGTCATGTCGTTCGATCCGATGGAGAACCCGTCGAAGTACTCCAGGTACCGGTCGGCGAGCACGGCGTTCGTGGGCAGCTCGCACATCATGATGTGCTTCAGGCCGTTTTCGCCGCGCTTCAAGCCGTTGTCGGCCAGCAGGCCGGTGACGGTCTTCGCCTCCTGGAGCGTGCGCACGAAGGGGACCATGATCTGCACGTTCCGCAGGCCCATCTCGTCGCGCACCCGCTTCAACGCCCGGCATTCCAGCTCGAAGCAGGGGCGGAAGACCTTGTCGATGTAGCGGGACGCGCCGCGGAATCCCAGCATGGGGTTCTCCTCGTGCGGCTCGTAATTCTTGCCGCCGATGAGGTTCGCGTACTCGTTCGACTTGAAGTCCGACAGGCGCACGATGACGGGCTCCGGCGCGAACGCGGCCGCAATCTGCGAGATGCCCTCGGCCAGCTTGTCCACGTAGAAGCTGACCGGGTCGGCGTAGCCGGCAATCTGCCTCGAGATGGTGTCCTTCAGCTCGGCGCTCTGCTTGTCGAATTCCAGCAGCGCCCGCGGATGCACGCCGATCATGCGGTTGATGATGAACTCGAGCCGCGCCAGCCCGACGCCGTGGTTCGGTATGCCCGCAAAATCGAATGCGCGGTCGGGGTTGCCGACGTTCATGGTGATCTTCACCGGTATCGGCGGCAGCGAGTCCATTTCGATATTGCGCTCGTCGAACTCCAGCATGCCGTCGTACACGTGGCCGGTGTCGCCCTCGGCGCACGAAACCGTCACGGCCTGATTTTCCTTGATCGCCGAAGTGGCGGTTCCGCAGCCGACGACCGCCGGTATGCCTAGTTCGCGCGCGATGATGGCGGCGTGGCAGGTGCGTCCGCCGCGATTGGTGACGATGGCCGAGGCGCGCTTCATCACCGGCTCCCAGTCGGGGTCGGTCATGTCGGCGACCAGCACGTCGCCGGCGCGCACGCGGGACATCTCCTTCGGATCCTTGATGATTCGCGCGTTTCCGGCGCCTATGCGCTGGCCGATGCTGCGGCCGCTCACCAGCATTTTCGAGCGGCTCTTGAGCGTGAAGCGCTGAATGGTGCGTCCCGCGCGGCTCTGCACGGTCTCGGGCCGCGCCTGTAGGATGTAGATCTTGCCGCTGCCGCCGTCCTTGCCCCACTCGATGTCCATGGGCGTGCCGTAATGCTGCTCGATGAGCAGGGCCTGCTTCGCCAATTCGACGATGTCGGACTCCTCGAGGGAGAACCGGTCGCGATCCTTGGGCGGCACATCGACGGTGCGCACACGGGCGGCCGACCCGCTCTCCGCGTACACCATCTTGATGGCCTTGCCGCCCAGGTTCTTGCGCAGTATCGAGCGCAATCCCGCGCGCAGCGCCGGCTTGTAGACGTAGAACTCGTCCGGATTGACGGCTCCCTGCACGACGGTCTCGCCCAGGCCGTAGGCGGACGTGATGAACACGACGCCGCGGAAGCCCGAATCGGTGTCGAGCGTGAACATGACGCCGGCCGAGCCCAGATCGCTGCGCACCATGTGTTGCACGCCCACGGACAGCGCGACGGCGCTGTGATCGAAATTGTTGTGGACGCGATACGCGATCGCGCGGTCGTTGAAGAGCGAGGCATAGACCTCGTGCATGCTCGACAGCAGGTGTTCCTCGCCGCGTACGTTGAGAAAGGTTTCCTGCTGGCCGGCGAACGAGGCCTCGGGCAGGTCCTCGGCGGTGGCGGAGGATCGGACCGCAACCGCGAATTCGCTGCCCTGGCCCATCTTGCGGTAGGCCCCGAGCACCTCGTCGTTGAGGCGCCCGGGAAAGGGCGTCGCCAGCATCCAGCCGCGGATTTCCTTGCCGACCACCGCGAGGCGGTCCACGTCGTCCACGTCGAGCGACGCCAGGACACTGCGGATCCGCTCGTCGAGGCCGCCCTGCGCCAGGAAGTCGCGGTAGGCGTGGGACGTGGTCGCAAAGCCGCCCGGCACCGAGACGCCCAGAGCCGCCAGACTGGATATCATTTCGCCGATCGACGCATTCTTGCCCCCGACCAGCTCGACATCTTTGATTTTGAGTTTTTCGAACGGAATGACGTAGGGATTCATGACGGGTTACTTGTTCCGTGGGACTTTAAGTGAAACACTTCCGCGAAGAGGCGGGCGACGTTAATCGGAGTCAACGTGATTAAACGAACCGTGTTCTTCGTGTCTGATCAAACCGGCATTACCGCGGAGACCATGGGTCACAGCCTTATGACGCAATTCGAGGGCATCGAATTTCGGCAGGTGACTGTGCCATTTATCTCCACGGTTGACAAGGCAATCGACGCCGTGCGCAAGATCGATCTGGTCGGTAAACAGGAAGGCGTCCGTCCGATCGTCTTCAGCACGCTGGTCCAGGAGGACGTGCGCAACGTCGTGCGGGGAAGCACGGGCTTTTTCCTCGATTTCTTCGATCCGTTCCTCGCGCCCCTGGAAAACGAGCTCAAGACGCAATCGCACCATGTGCCGAGCCGGACGCATCGCATGGCGGACACTCATGCCTACGCGATGCGCATCGACGCCACCAACTTCGCGCTGGCGAACGACGACGGCTCCGTCGTCCGGGATTACGAGCGCGCCGACGTGGTGCTGATCGGCGTGTCGCGATCGGGCAAGACGCCCACGTGCCTTTATCTGGCGATGCAGTACGGCATCTTCGCCGCGAATTATCCGCTGACCGAGGATGATCTCGAGTCGCGGAAGCTGCCCGGGCCGCTCGAGCATTACGCGCCCAAGCTTTTCGGACTTACCATCAGGCCGGATCGATTGCAACAGATTCGCAATGAACGTCGTCCCGACAGCCGCTATTCCTCCGCGGGCCAGGTCGCGTTCGAGGTGCGGGCGGCGGAATCGCTGTTCGAGAGGACGGGAGTTCCCTTCATAGATGCGACGGAGTGCTCAATCGAGGAGATTTCAAGCCGGATTCTCGACAGAACGGGAATCGAGCGGCGGATCAGACCGTGAAACCGCATGGTATAGTCGATTCATGATCGCGGACCAGTGGTGTGAGACATCATGGCGGGCGAGCCCGGGCAGCTTCGTCGGCCTCATGACCTTGTACGAGAGCAATTACGTGCGCTTGCGGTGGCTGGTGCGCGACCTGCGCTCGATCGCGGCGCGCTGCGTGTCGCGGAGCGCCACGGATTGTGACCTGTATCTCACGCCTCTGGAGGTTTCGCGCTACACGAGTGTGTTCCGCCTCACATATGAGTTCACGGCGGATGCCGCGTGCGTGCGTGATCCGGATCTCGAAGTGTGCGTGTATCACGACGCCAGACTTGCCGAGGTGCGCAGCTTTCGCGGCTTTCAGCGCCATCCCGAGCTCTCCAGGTTCCAGTCGCGGCTCAAGCGTGAACTGGATCAGCGATGGACCCGCAACATGATGTTAAATAAATGGCTGGAGTATTGTGCCGAGCGGGGACATCACTTCTAGCGGGCAGCCCCGCGTGATCGCCCGCATTCAACCATTGACGGGGCGGGACCTTGATCGATCGCTTGAGTTTTCTGAAGGTGGGTCCGGAAGGGGGCGCCGTGAGCGCGGACGAAGAGCGGCTCATGCAGCTCTTTCAGAATCGCGCGGGCCTGAAGAAGGCCTATGCCGACCTGAAGGATGAGTTCCACCTCCTCCGGGACCGCCTGAAGCAGCAGGAGGGCGCGACCATCCGCGTCCAGCAGCAACTGGACGGGCTCGGAGACCTCCTCGCCGACCCGGCCACCGGCTTCGGCGCGCTCGTTTTCTATCAGCTGCGCGGCCTTTGGAAGACCTGCCACCAGAACCTGTCCGCGTTCACCGCGGACCTGACGAAGACCCAGGAGGCGCGCGAAATGGCGCGCTACAAGGCCGATTGCGAAGCGGCGCGGAACGCGCGCCTCGCGGATGTCGAACGCCGCCTGCAATTGGCGGCGGAGAAGGCGGACCTGCAGCGCGAGCATCTGGCGAACGCGCAGCGCGAGCTGAACCAGCTGAAGGCGTTCTGGCATTATTTCGAGCGGCGGCGGCGCAACAAATCGCTGGAGAATCTGCGCCAAAACGTGGTGCTGGCGGACGGTGAGACCGGCGACCTGCACGCCGAGCGAAGCGCCATCGGGAATCAATCGATCGATGACTTTCCGGGCATATCGCTGTCGGCGCGCCGTAACATCAATCTTGCCATCATCGGCTACGCGGAACTGCTGTGCGAGACCGTCGACGCCTTCGGGCTCGCGGCGCGCGCCAAGGAGGCGGTGGCGCGGCGGGTGCACGAGATGACCTTCGGCAGCCGGGCGGAATGCGAGGACTACATGCAGCGGGTGCAGAAGGCCTTGGAGGCCGTTGCAAGCCACAAGCCGATCACCGGTGCGGTAAAGGCCAAGATGGAGAGGCTGCGCGCCATCTGCGAGTACCGCAACAGCGCCGACACGGTGCCCACGGCCGACTCGCTGGCGGCGCCGCCAGCGCAGGACGGGCGCTCCGCGCCGCCTCCCGCGTGGAACGTCCTCGCGGAAGACTACTGGGACCTCTACACGCTCCTGATGCGCTGAGCCTCGCCGCCGCCCGCCCTCCGGCGCGCTAGCGAATGTCGGTGCGGCTGGCCTGGGTGGGCTTCGGCGCGCGCACCGCGGCGGAGGTCGCCGCAAAATCCGCGGCGATCTGCGACGCCTCATCCAGGATGATTCCCGCGGCCGCGTCGTCCTTGATCTCGTCGAGCGACTTGGCAGGAGGCGTGCCATGAGCGGCGCGCAGCGCATTCTCGCGCTCCAGACGATCGCTCTCCTGCCGCTTGCGCTCGGCCTCGCGGGTCTTGATGTTCAACGACAGGGTCTTTTGCGTGCGCATGGCGTCCAAGGCAGCGATGTCGTCGTGCAGGTAGTGGAAATCGGCGCTGTTCGCCGTTCGCTCCTGGTGCAGCTTCTCGAGGACCGCGGCGACCGGCTTCAAGTCGCCTTCGGGCTTGAATGCCGCCGGATCGATGTGGTCCCAAGGCAGCGCCCGGTCGCGCGTACTCTCCCCGACCTCATTGGCATCGATCAGCGAGGGCAGGGCGATGTCGGGGGTCACGCCGCGGTCCTGGGTGCTCTCGCCGGTGATGCGGTAATACTTGCCGATGGTCACGTTGAGCTGGCCCAGTTCGGGCTTGCGCCCGAAAATCGTGTAGTTGAGCGGGTGCGCGTTTTGAACGGTGCCCTTGCCGTAGGTCTGCTGGCCCACGATCAGCCCGCGGCCATAATCCTGGATCGCTCCGGCGAAGATCTCCGATGCCGATGCGCTGAACCGGTCGACCAGCACGATCAACGGGCCGCTGTAGAAAATCGACGGATCCGGGTCGTCGTCCACCTCGACGCGGCCGCTGGTGTCGCGCAGCTGCACCACGGGGCCGCGGTCGATGAACAGGCCGGTCAACGACTCGGCTTCCGGCAGATACCCGCCGCCGTTGGCGCGAAGATCCATGATGAGCACTTCAGCGCCGTCCTTGCGCAGTTCGCCGATCAGCCGCTGCACGTCGCGGGTGGTGCTGCGGTAGTCCTTGACTCCGGCGCGGCTGGCATCGTAATCCTGGTAGAAGCTCGGCACCGTGATGACGCCGATCTTGATCTCGCGGCCGTTGCGCACCACGGTGCGCATGGCCTTGTGCGAGGCCTGCGCTTCGAGCGACACGCGGTTGCGGGTGAATTCAACCACCTTCTGCGCGGAGCCGGGGGCCGCTCCGGCGGGCAGCAGCTGCAGGCGCACCAGCGTGCCGCCGGGCCCGCGAATCTTCTGCACGACGTCGTCCAGCCGCCAGCCGATCACGTCGACGAGCTCGCCGTTCTTGCCCTCTCCGACGGCGGTGATGCGGTCGTTGGTCCCGAGCTTGCCGCTGACGGCCGCCGGGCCGCCGGGAATGACGTCGATGACCGTCACGTAGTCGTCGGTCAATTGCAGCGAGGCTCCGATGCCTTCGTAGCTCAGGCTCATCTGGATGTTGTATTCCTCGGAATTGCGCGCCGAGAAATAGTTCGAGTGCGGATCGAGCGACAGCACGAAGGCGTTCATGAACGCCTCGAAGACGTCCTCGGGTTTGCTCTGGTCCATGCGCTTCGCCACCCGCTCGTAGCGCTTGCGCAGGATGTCCGTCACCTCCGGCCATTGCTTGCCGGTGATCACCAGCGACAACGCGTCGTTCTTGATGCGCTTGCGCCAGAGCTCATTCATCTCCGCCGCATTCGCCGGCCACGGGTCCTTCTCGCGATCGAAATTGAAGGATTCGTCGACGTCGAAGTCCGGCTTTTTCGACAGCAGCTCGATGGCGTAGTTCATCCGCTCCCGCGTGCGTTGCTGATAGCGCCGGAAAATCACGAACGCAGGCTCGACGTCTCCCGACTTGATGGCGTCGTCGAGTTCGTACCGGTACTTCTCGAACTCGGCGATGTCGCTGGCGTAGAAATAACTCCGGCCGCCGTCGATGGCGTCGAGATAGCGGTCCAGGATCAGGCTCGAGAGCCGGTCGTCCAGCGGCGCGCGGCGATAGTGCTCGCGCGCGATGATCTCGCTGACGCGGCGGGCGACGTAGTTTTCCTGTTCGGTGGGCGCAAGCGCGGCGACCGCGGCCGGCACGGCGGCCGGCGGGGTCATGGCGGCGCCCAGCAATGCGGCGAGTCCGACGGCGCTCACGCAAACTGCGATGCCCGAGACCCAGCGTCTGGCCCAAGGCCTAATTGTCATCACCGTGCACTTTACTCCTGTAAACTTCGAACCTCGGGTTCCCAAGGCGCTCACATTGAAGCCGGGCCCAAGTGTATACGAGCCAGAGGATATGCGTCCGCCCACCGTATCGCAGAAACCCAAGCCGATCTTCCCGGCCCGCCTCACGCCTCGGCGTTCGACCACCGGCCGGCGGGCGAGTTTCATCTGAAGGTATCCGAGGTGGCGTTTGGAATCCCATTTCCGCGGCTTCGCGCCGTCTGGACCGGCGCCGTTCTCGGCTTGGCGGCCTGCGCGGGCGGCCACGGCCACCGGCCGCCCCCGTCGGCGGACGTCGAAGAGGCGGTTTTTCGCGACGAGCTGCGAATTCTCGCCTCCGACGAGTTCGAGGGCCGGAGGCCCGGGACCCCCGGCGAGGACAAGTCGGTTGCCTTCCTCGTCGACAAATTCCGCCAGTTGGGCCTGAAACCCGGCAATGGCGACAGTTACCTGCAGCAGGTGCCCCTGGCCGAGATCACCGGCGGCCGCGATGCGAGCTTCGCCGTGTCCGGACAGGGCGGCGCGCTGTCGCTGGATTACGCCAAGGACATGGTGATCTGGACCAAGCGCGAGGCGTCGGAAAGCGCGCTGCGAGGCAGCCAAGTGGTGTTCCTGGGCTACGGCATCGCGGCCCCGGAATACAGCTGGGACGACTACGCCCATGCCGACGTCCACGGCAAGACCGTCGTGGTGCTGACCGGCGACCCGGGATCGGCGACCAAGGATCCCAAGGCATTCAGGGGCGCCGCCGAGACCTATTACGGGCGCTGGACCTACAAGGTGGAGGAGGCGGCCCGGCACGGGGCCGCCGGCGTTTTGCTGATTCACGATGCGGGCTCCACGGGTATGCCTTGGGACGTGGTGGTCAACCGCTGGACAGGACCGCAATTCGAGTTGGCGGCCGCGGACGGCTACGCCGGCCGCGCGGCCATCGAAGGATGGGTGACCCTGGCCGCCGCGCGGTCGATGTTCAAGCTCGCGGGGCTCGATTACGGCTCGTTGGTCACATCGGCGGCCCGCCCGGGGTTCAACGCCGTGCCGCTCGGACTGACGGCCGACGCCGGGGTCCACAACAGCGTGCGGCGGTTCAATTCGCCGAATGTGGTGGCCGTGCTGCCGGGCACCGATCACAAGCGGGAATACGTCCTCTACACGGCGCATTGGGATCACCTCGGCCGGCAGGCAGCGGAGGCGGGCGGCGGCATATTCAACGGGGCGGTGGACGATGCGTCCGGCGTTGCGGGCCTGTTGACGCTGGCTCAGTCCTTCACGCGCACGCGGCCGCCGGAGGACCGCTCAATCGCCTTCATCGCCTTCACCGGCACCGAAGCCGGGCTGCTCGGCTCTTCGTACTACGTCGACCACCCCTTGTTCGCATTGCGCGATACCGTGGCGGCGCTGAATCTCGACACGCTGCACATCGGCGGCCCGACGCGCGATGTGGTGGTGTTCGGCACCGGAAATTCGGAGCTGGAGGAGTACGCGCGCGAGGCGGCGGTGTTCCAGGGACGTGAGGTGCGGCCGGAACCGGATCCGGAACAGGGACAGTACTATCGCTCGGATGAATTCAGCTTCGCGAGGGGCGGCATTCCGGCGCTGTACGCCGAGGCCGGCTTGGATGATTCAGCGCGCGGGCCGCAATGGGGGCGGCAGCAGCGGGACGATTACTTCGCACATCGGTACCTTACCACCGCCGACAAGTACTCGGCCGAATGGGACGTGCGGGGAACGCTCGAGGATCTGAGCCTTTACTATGAGGTGGGCAATCGGCTGGCCCGCAGCCGGCGCTTCCCGCGCTTCTATCCCGAGAGCGAATTTCGCCTCGACCGCCATCCGTAGGAATCCTGCGGACGGCGGCCGAGGCGTGAGGCTAGCGCCGTCCGACCCGGGCCCAGTTCTTGGTGCGATCGAAGCTGCCCGAGGTGTTGTAGGGATCGGGATTGCGTTCGGCGGCTGCTGCGCGCGGCGGTTCCGCGCACAGCGACAAGGCGTGGGCGGCGGCGCGCGGCGGCCGGTTCTCGCCCGCGCCCGCAGCAGCGCTCTTCGGTTTCGTGGACTTGTGGTCCGTGTTCATCTGTCTTTCCTCTTCGTCAACAAAAGAAAGTTCGCAACGCGGGCCATGGTTTGCAGCATATGGGCGGCCCTCGCCGCGATGTTCCCAAAACGCGACGGCGTATGAATGGCGGCGTTGTGAAACTGTGACGTGCGGCCAGCCGCACATGACTTAATGGTGCAGCGGCTTTACATGTTGCGCCGCTGGCGGCGCGGCGACGCTGTCCGCGTGGCGCCGGCGGCCGGGCGTCATCCGCCGGGGCTTGCCCCCGGGCGTTACCCAGTGCGGGCCGGGTTGGGCGCGGCGATCTGCCGGCCGAAGCACGCGCTGTGGCCGCGCTTCCCGGCGGCCCGCAGCGCCTGCTCCGCAGCTTCCACGAACTCGTGGGCGCTCGCGAAGAAGATCTCGCCGCCGTGGGTGGCGCTGCCAATGGAGGCGGAAAACTCGGCGGGATGCGCACCGAGCGCGTCGTCCGCGGTCCCGAAGGCGGCCACGATGCGCTCACAGACTGCGCGCGCCGTGGCGGTGTCGGTCGAGGGCAAGATCACCGCGAACTCCTCCTCGCCGCAACGGGCGATCAAATCGTGCTCGCGGGTGTTGTCGCGCAGGATGCGGGCGGCGGCCTGCAGCATGTGCTCGCGGGCCTCGAGACCGTATTTGTCCTTGATGCTCTCGAGCCGGTCGAGGTTGGCGAACGCAATGCTCAGCGGCCAGTCGTTGCGCGTGGAATTCTCGAACTCCCGCAGCAGCACGTGCTCGAAATGCGCGCGGTTGTACACCCCGGTGAGCGGATCGCGGCGGGACTCCTCTTCGACCTCGAGCGCCTTCGAACCCGCCCGGTCCACCACGGAGCGCAGCGAATTGAGCTCGTTCAGCGCGTTCACGCTGCGCAGCATGAGGACTTCGCGGGCCTGCTCGAGGATGAGCTCGGGATGTTGCGCAGCCAGCGACTCGCTCTCGAAAATCGCCTCCGTTTCGGGAATCATGGCGCCGACGGTGGCGAGAACCTGGCCGAATGCCGTGCGCTCCAGCCCGAGGCTTCGCTCCGCGCTCTGGGCCGTCTCGGCAAACGGCCGCTGCTCCTGGCTCAGCAGGAACAGATCGGCGATGGGCCCCGAGAGCGAAACGCAGCGCCGGAAGATCTCCGCCGGATCGTCGGTGAACGAAGGATCGATGAGGTGGCTGTGCTCGATCGCGACATTCAGGCGTTCCGGCAGGCTCCAGCTCCGCATGAGCCATCCGCCGATCGCGGCGTGATCCGCCTGCAGGCGCTTCGCTTCCACCTGCGCGAGCGCGGCATGATGAATCTGCAGGCGGTCCCCGCCCCGGTAGAGATCGGGCATGGCCTGGTCGAGGGCCAGAATGCCCACGTCCTGCAGCAACGCCGCCAGGAAGATCTCCTCGGGACACGGATGATGCATGGCATCGGCCAGCGCCCGGGCGGAGGTCGCGGCGAGCAGGGCGCGGCGCCAGTACAACGGATGGTTGATGCCGTTGGATTTCGCGCCGCGCAGGCACTTGACGAGGGAAAAACTCAAGGCCAGCGTCAAGGTGGCATTCAATCCGAGCACGACCAGGGCCTGGCGCAGGCTTTCGCTTTTTCGGCGCTGGGCGTAGAGAGGCGAGTTGGCGATGCGCAGCACCTTGGCCGACAGGGCGGAGTCCAGGCTCAACGTCCGGGCGACCTTGGCGAGCTCGATTTCCGGATCGCGGGCGAGTTCGATGATGTGCGCCGCCACACCGGGCGGGGATGGAAAATTGACGAGTGAGCGCAGATGCGCTTCGATCTCGGAGTTCACACGCATGCTCCATCCGGACGGCCGGATCCAAAGGGCTTCAAGGGACGTTAACGTCCGTTGCGCGCAAAACTTGAACTCGAGGGCCGCCGCAGGCCGCCCTCACGCGGGCCGGCCGCCCCGCCACCAGATTCTCAGGATTTTCAGCAGCAGGTAGAACCCATAGGGGCCGAGGACCACGACCCATGAGGCCGCAGAGCCCGCCGCGAGGCCCCGGTAGATGTTGCCGTACATGCCGGACAGGCTGGCGCCTTCGTACGGTCCCAGGCTCGCGGTCCCGGCGTAGAAGATGAGCAGAGGCATGACGGCGAGCCCAAACCCGAGCGCGAGCGCCGCGAGGACCAGTTCCCGAGACCATCCGCCGACCAGGGCCTTTCGCTGCAGAATCGACTTGGAAGCCATGGGCGGCAAGTGTAATCCAAATCCCGCAGCGGCCGCGCGTAGCTGTAGAATGCCCCGGTGCGCTCCTGGACTCCTCAACGGCTGTACGAAGCAAAACCCTGGGTGTTTGTCTGCGTGGGCGTCCTTCTGGCCGTCGGCATGATGGTCTGGTCGCTCATCGAAGGTCTTTGGATGCTGTGGCGCAGCCTGCTGTGCCTCGGCGGCATGGTGCTCGCCATCGTGGGAGGGGCCACCCTGCAGCTTCGCCAGGACTATCGCGCGCGCAGCAAGTGGCGCCGCGAGAAGGGTCCTTAGAAGTGCGCACCGGGGTTGTCGGCGTCGGCTATCTCGGACGCTTCCACGCTCAAAAATACGCGGCCCTGAAGAATTCGGAACTGGTCGGCGTTGCCGATCCGTCGGCGGCGGCGCGCGACACCGTGAGCGCCGAATTGGGCGTGAAGGGGTACGCCGATCATCGCGATCTCCTGGGCCGGGTCGACGCCGTGAGCATCGTCACCCCGACACCGCTGCACTTCGCGGTCGCCAAGGAGTTCCTCGAGGCCGGGGTGCACGTGCTGGTTGAGAAGCCGATGACGGCGACCGTGCAAGAAGGGGTGGACTTGATCGATGCGGCCGCCCGCGCCGGGCGCATTCTTCAGGTCGGGCACCTGGAGCGCTTCAATGCGGCCGTACAGGCGCTGCAGCCCATCTTGAGCGTGCCTCGCTTCATCGAGTCCGCGCGGCTCGCGCCCTTCAAGCACCGGGGGACGGACGTGAACGTGGTGCTCGACCTGATGATTCACGATATCGACCTCATCCTGAGCATCGTGCGCGCCCCGGTGATCTCGGTCGACGCGATCGGCACCAGCGTCTTCTCCAAGGAGATCGACATCGCCAATGCGCGCCTGCGCTTCGCCAACGGCTGCGTCGCCAATGCGACGGCGAGCCGGGTCAGCTTCAAGACGGAGCGCCGATTGCGCATGTTCCAGGACGATGCCTACGTGTCGGTGGACCTGCACCAGAAGGTGTTGACCGTGATTCGAAAGGGCGCGGGCGTGGGGGCGGACGGCATGCCGCAAGTCGCGATCGAGGAGACCACCTACGACCAGGGCGATGCGCTCAAGGCGGAGATCGAGGCGTTTCTCGAGGCCGCCGCGACCGGCAGCGCGCCCCCCGTGACGGGGGAGGATGGCCTGTTGGCGCTGCGCACCGCCGAGAGCATCACCGAGCAGGTCGCGAACTCGATGCGCGCTTTCGCCTAGGGTTTGGGACCGGCCGGCCCGGGCGCGGCCGCCTGTGGCGCGGCGGGCGCGGTTGCGCCGGGCAGCGGGCTCGCCGACTGCGGCGACTGTTCGCCATCCGGCTCCTCGGTCACCTGGTCGACGAAATAGCCGGTCTCGGCAAAGCAGGACGACGGAATTCCGCGATGCTCCGTGTAATGCAACTGCACGCGGTGGCCCACGTCCTTGTCGAGCCGCGCGGCGATCGCCGGATCGCGCACGCTGAATTGCCAAAGCTGGGGCGACACGCCGGCGACCACGTATTGCGCGATTTCGCCCTCGCGAGTCTTGCAGATCCATCCCTTGCGCGAGAATTTCTGCAGCACCCCGGCCCGCTCCCCGTCGGAATACGCCCACGTCAACGTGAGCCAGGTCCACAGCGCGAGCCCGGCGGCCGCCAACACCGCCAGCAGGGCGAGCGCCTTGAGGAACCGGCCGCCGGCGCTGCGCCTGTTCGAGGGATTGGGTACTTCGATGCGCGTCATGAGATGCTCTCTCGGGGTGTTGGCGACAGGCCTTGCGGGGCCTTGGAAAGATTAGCAAATAACCGCTCCGGCCGTATTTCGATATTGTAAGATCGATCGCCGGACCAAAATATATGGCGCGAGATGCCCGTTGCCCTCTCTCGAGGGCGGCCGGCCGCGCCAAGCGGAAGGGATGTCGTGATTCAGTCGAGGCCGATGGTCTTCGGTTTGACGGCGTGCCTGGCATCGCTGCTCGCCGGCGCGGCGGGCGCGCCGCCGCCGGTGCTGCCGGCCGAGACCAGCGACGTCGCCACCTTGCCGCCGGCCAACCCGCATCGATTCTTCACGATCGGCTTCCGGGGAAGCTTCGTCATATTCGACGGCGACAGCGGCAAGCTCGAGGGTCAGGTGCCCGTCGGCGGCTACAGCAACATCGCATTGTCGCCGGACAACAGCCGCATCTACATCGCCGAGACCCTGTGGTCGCATGGCAATCGGGGCAAGCGCATGGATCTGCTCTCGATCTACGACGGCACGACGCTGAATCTCCTCAAGGAGATCGACCTGCCCGGACGCGCACTCGTCACGCCGAAGCTCAACGACCTGACCCTCAGCGCTTCCGGGAAGCGCGCATACGTCTACAACATGCAGCCGGCCGCATCCGTATTTTGGGTCGACCTCGTCAGACAGTCCGTGGGCGGCACGGCGGAGGTGCCGGGATGCGCCCTGACCTTCCCGTGGGGCGAGAGCGGCGTCTCCTCGCTGTGCAGCGACGGCTCGCTGGCGATGGTCACGTTCCCGGACCAAGGGGCGCCCAAGGTCACGCACACGAAGCCGTTCTTCGACGCGGCGGCCGATCCGATTTTCGACAACAGCGTGTACGACGGCGCAACCGGGACGGCGGTGTTCCTGAGCTATACGGGCCGCATCTACACCGCCAAGCTGGGCGCCGAACCGGTCATTCAAAAGCCCTGGTCGATCAACGAAGCGGCCGGACAGAAGGCGGCCGGCACCGGGACGGACGAACTCGCCTGGCGACCCGGCGGAGTGCAGCCGATCGCCTGGCACAGGGCGAGCGACCGCATCTTCGTGTTGATGCATCCCGGCAGTTACTGGTCGCACCACGACGCCGGCACCGAAATCTGGGTGCTGAATCTCAAGACTCATGCGCTGCTGGCCCGCTACCCCGTGCGAGCCAAGCCCGAGAACAGCGTCAGGAGCATCGTGGTCAGTCAGCAGGCCCAGCCGCAGCTGTATCTGCTCAACCCCGATGGCGGCGACAGCGTGGTCAACGCCGACACGGGCGAGGAACTGCGCAAGATCGAGTATGCGGCGGGCGAGGCGGCCGTCGTGGCCAATTTCTGACGCCGCGGAGCCGCTACCGTGCTTGCCCCCCTCCATGCCGACGCGATCATCGCCATCCGCAGCGCCGTGGGGCTGGTATTCCTGGGCGCCGCCGCGGGCAAGCTGCGGCACCTGTCGATACTTCCGGGCGTAGTCGCCAACTACCGGCTGCTGCCGCCGGTTCTCGTCCCCCCGGTGGCGTACCTGCTGCCGGCCGTCGAAGTCATGGTCGGCGCCGCGCTTCTGGCCGGCGCCGGCTCGCCGGCAGCGGAGATCTGCGCGGTTTCGCTGCTGCTGATGTTCGCCAGCGCCATGTCCGTCAATCTGCTGCGCGGCCGCCGGCACGTCGATTGCGGTTGTTTCCAAGGCGCGTTGCGGCAGCCGCTGCGCTGGCCGCTGGTCGCGCGAAATGGGGTGATGGCCGTCCTCTTGGGCGCCGCGGCGGGCCCGGTCGCGGCGGATCCGTGGACCCGTTTCAATGGTCTGATGGCCGGGCTGGCGCTGTTCCTGGCGGTGCAATGCCTGAATGCGCTGTGGGCGATCGGCCCGGCGATGCCACGCCCGGCCGTGCGTCCGCAGGCGCCTCTGGAGGGTATGTGATGACTTCCCAAGTCCTGCTGTGGATCGTGGTGATCGTGCAAGGGGTGACCATACTGGCGCTGGCGCGGCAGATCGGCGTGCTGCATGACCGCGTCGCGCCGGCGGGCGCCTTGCTCGGCGCAGCCGGCCCCGGCGTCGGCGAGCAGTCGCCGCGGATCGAGGTTCACGCGCTCGCGGGCAACGCGATCACCGTGGGAGGGCGGCTCGCCGAGGGCAAGGCTCTGCTCATGCTGTTCGTGTCGTCCACGTGTCCGATCTGCAAGAAGCTCATTCCCATCGCCAAGAACTTCGCCAGGAGCGAGCGGCTCGACGTGCTGTTCGTCGGGGACGCCGACCCGCTCGAGCAGCGCCGCCTGATCGAGCAGTTCGGTCTCGACGAGCATTGCTTCGTCAACGGTCCCGAGGTGGGCATGACGTATCGGGTCGACAAGCTGCCGTACGCGGTCCTCCTCGACGACGGCGGGCGCATCGCCGCCAAGGGGCTGGTCAACAGCCGTGAACATTTCGAGAGCTTGATCGTGGCCAAGGAAAGCGGCTACGCCACGATTCAGTCGTATCTGAAGGCACGGACCGAACGAGGTGCAAGTGTCGAAACTCTCTCTTGATGCATTGAGCGAACGCATCACCCGGGCTCTGGCGGGCTACTCCTCCCGGCGGGGTTTTCTCGCCAGGCTCGGCCTGGCATTCATTGCCGCGCCGTTGCTGCCGTTGCTGCCGGTGGCCCGGTCGGCGGCGGCCGAATCGGCCAGGACCGACTTCGAGCGGCGTGCCCAGGCCAAGGATTCCAACAAATGCGACTACTGGCGCTACTGCGCCATCGACGGCGTGCTGTGCGGATGCTGCGGGGGCGGGGTGCACACCTGCCCGCCCGGCGCGGAGCCGTCGCCGGTGTCGTGGATCGGCACCTGCATGAACCCGCAGGACGGGCGCTCCTATGTGATCGCCTATCGCGACTGCTGCGGAAAGCCGATCTGCACCGCCGGCAAGGATTGCCGTTGCGAGGCCGTGGATCGTGAAATGCCGACGTACCGCCAATCGCTCAACAACGACATCATCTGGTGCTTCGGCAATGCGGCGGCCGCCTATCACTGCTCGACCGCGGCGCTGGTGGGCGTGACGAATCCCGCGGAGGGCGGGCCGGCAACTTGAGCCCGCGCAGAGCGCCCCGCCCGATGAGAACATTCCTGCCCGGCGCCATCCTGTGCGCGCTGTCGATGCCGCCCTGTTCCGCGGCGCCGCCGGACGCGCTCCCCAGCCTGCCGAAGCCGCAGGCCGACTACCTGCTCAATTGCGGCGGCTGCCACGGACTGAATGGCGTCTCCAACGGCAGACTCGTTCCGGATCTGCGGAGCCAGGTCGGCTATTTTCTGCGTCTCCATGCAGGGCGTGAGTACCTCGTCCGCTTGCCCAGCGTCGCGTTCTCGGCCATGTCGGACGAGGAAGTCGCCGCCGTGCTGAATTTCATCGTCTTCCAGATCGGCGGCAGCGGCGTTCCCGGCGACGCCGCCCGGTACAGCGCGGCCGAGGTCGCGGCGTTGCGCCGGCGCCCGCTCAACGAGGTGAGCCTCACCGAGTACCGCAGCCGGCTGGTCGAGACGCTCATATTTAGGTTTGGGGCGCCGGCCGGACTGCGCAGCTACGGAAACGGTCATTAGGGCGGCCGGGGCCTCATTCGCCGCAGGCGGCCGAAAAGCGTATAATGACGATTCATTTGGGGCCGACCGGTTTCGACATGGGTTGCGAAACTTCAGGTGCGTACCGAGGTGCAGGTTACCTCGTTAAACTGACTTGCAAACTTATAGTTGCCAACGAAGACAACTACGCTCTAGCTGCCTAATCGCAGCTGAACCCTGACCGGCCTGTGCTGGTGCGAACGGCTCAGGGGTAGCGCTCACCAGCTAGCGGAGTACACGTGTCCGGGGTGTATTTTGCGAATCGCTACCGGGCTGGCTGCATGCTTTCCCTGCCCGTCGGGTTAGTGCGCGGTGAGAACAATAGACGCGGCTACGTACGTAGATCTTGCAGCGTAGGATTCATGGACGGGGGTTCGATTCCCCCCGGCTCCACCATTGCGCACCCTCCGGGTCACTCGAGCTTCAGGTGCTTGATGATCCGGTTGAGGGTCTTTCGCATGTCATTGATCTTGCCGATGTTGACCGCCGTCTTCATGGCTTGATGGAGCGGCTGGAGGGGATAGCCGCCGTAGGCGCCCGCTGTGGGGAGGTCCTGGGTCACCGTCGAGCGTCCCGCGAGGGTGATGTCGTCGCCCAGCGTGACGTGGGTCGTGACCACGGAGTTGCCGCCGGTGGCGAAGCGCCGGCCGATGGTCGTCGAGCCGCCCATCATGAAACCGGCGGTATAGAAGCCGTTCTCGCCCAAGTCGCAGTTATGCGCAATATGGCAAATATTGTCGAGCTTGGTGCCGGAGCGAATGTGCGTCGAGGTCAGCGTCGCCCGGTCGACCGCGCAGTTGCTGCCGATTTCCACGTCATCGCCGATGACCACGTTGCCGAGATGCGCGATCTTGCGCGGCCGGCCGCCGGGATCCGCGGCGTACCCGAAGCCGTCGCTGCCGATGGTCGCATGCGGGTGAATCTCGCACCGGACGCCGATCTTGCAGCCGGCTCCGATGAACACGTGCGGATGAATGATGCTGTCCGCGCCGACGGAGACGTCGTTTTCGATGACGCTGTGCGCGCCGATCCTGCAGCCATTGCCGATCGACGCGCCCGAGCCGATGACGCAGTAGGGGCCGAGCAGCACATTGCTGCCGATGCGGGCATCCTCGTGCACCACGCAGGTCGGGTGGCGGGTTCCCCATTGGGAAAAGCGCAAATCCTTCGTGTCGAAATACTTCAACAGGATCGCCATGCCGACGGAGACACTGCCCACCGAGAAATAGCAGGTGCCCGGATCCGGGCTGGGGGGCAACGCCTCGGTCATCTTGGAATGCAAAACCATGATTGCCGGAGCGTGTGAGCGGGCCTGGGTGAATTGATTGGCGCTGCTGATGAAGACCAGGCTCGCCGGACAGGCGTTTTCGGGGGTATTGCAGCAGCTGGCGGCGGCTTGCAGATCGCCGCGCATGAACGTGAAAACGTCGGAGTGCTGAGCCTTGATGGCTTGGGCTGTAATCATTGCTCGAAAGACCCCCGCAGAAAACCGGGTCCGTCCGAGCGGCACCGCGATCCTTTGGCAACTCGCCGCTTCAATCGTGGAAGCTCTGCGACTCTGCTCGGCCAAGCCGGCGCATGTCAAGAACAATCGCCGCCCGCGCGCAGCGGCGTCGAGGGCGCGCGCGCCGCGGCGCTATCCCGCGGCCGCGGACTGGGAGAACGGGTCCGGGGCGCCCGCGGCGAGCTTGGTCACGGGGACGGACACGGTGACCCGGGTGCCTTCGCCCTCGACCTCGTCGACGCGCGCGCTTCCTCCGAGGATGCGCGCGAGATACGCAATGGTTCCCCAGCCCCGCCCGTCGTCGAACAGGCGGCCGGTCGGCGCGGTGCCGTTTCCCGTGCTGGTCAGCGAGAGTGCGCCGCCCTCGGCGCGCAGTTCCACGCTGACCTTGCCGCAATCGGGCCGTCGTGCCGCGAATCTCAAGCATTCCAGCGCGATGCGATACACATGGTCCGATTGAGTCGGCGACAGATCCAGGCCGCTGAGATCGCTGCCGCAGACGACATCGATCGACCGTGACCGAGCGATATCCGCGGCGGAGCGCGACAGCGCGAGCGCCAGCGACCCTCCCGCCACCTGCACGGGCGACAGACCGCGGGCGAGCGTGCGCGCGCGCTGCAGCGCATTGTTGACGTGATCCACGATGAATCCGATCGTGGCGGCGTCGGATCCGCTGCCGCCTTTGATTCCCTCGAGGAGCAGCGCAATTCCGGCGAGATCCTGCGCGATGCCCTCGTGCACTTCGCTGCTCAGCTGACCGCGTTCGCTGCTGGCGTCCGTGAGGATCTTGCGCTCGAGGCGGCGCAATTCCGTCACGTCCTGCAAAACGCAAACCAGCAGCGCCCGCTCGTGCAGGTTCAAGACGGAGCTGGTGACGAGCAGCACAATGGGCTTGCCGGCGCCGTTCTGCAGATGCAGCTCCCGGGCTCCCATGGGCAGGCCGCCCGCATCCTCGCCGGCCGGGGCGTCGAGGTCGGAGCGGGCGACGCCCAGCCGCTGGACCGGGGCGCCCAGCAGATCGCCGGAGGATTTTCCGAACATCCGCAGCAGCGAGGGATTCGCGTATTCGATTCGGCCGCGGTCGTCGAGGAGCAACACGCCTTCCCGCACGGTGGCTATCACGCGGGTGTGCGTTTCCAGCGTCTCCGAGGCGCGGCGCAGCGCCCGCTCGTGGCGCGTGCGGATCCACAGCAGATAGGTCATGAGGACCAGCAGCAATCCGGCCGCGATCGCCAGCGCGATGCTGAGGTGCACCTGGCGCTCCTGCGCAAGGGCCTTCTGCCGCTCGAGCAGCATCTGCGCCTCCAGCGCCTGCTTTTCCTCGTACATGATCTCGTCGTTCAGGCGCTCCTTGATCGTGGCCGCCGCCAGGCTGCTGCGCTGCGCGCCGTCGGCTTCGGTCAACCGCACCGATTCCTGCAGGTCCTTCAATGCCTCGCGGACCCTGCCGACCTGGCTGAGCGCCTCCGAACGATAGCGGTACAGCCTCGGCAGGTCCTTCGGCGGCACCCGCTCGACGTCATGCTGCAGGACCTGATCCAGCCGGGCGAGGGCGCGGGCGGGTTGTCCCTGAGCCAGGGCAATGCGCGCGAGATTGCCCGCAACCACGGCATACATGTCGAGGCGGTCGGCCGCGCTGAACACCGGCGCGGCTGCGCGGCATGCGCGTTCGGCATCGTCCAACCGGCCGAGCTCGATCAGAACGTTGCACCGCTCCTTGTCGGCAAACGCGACGTCGATGGTCGCATGGAGCGGGACATTGAGCGCGCGCGACTCGTCGATGCTGCGCAGCGCCGCCTGGTATTGACGCATCTCGTCGAGCACGTAGGCCTTGATGTAGAGCGCATCGGACAGGGCTGCGGATTTTCGGGTCGACCGGTTGTACTCGATCGCCTCGTCCGCCATCTGCCCGGCGTCGGCCAGCAGCCCCGCGCGAAGGTAGGTCATCGCCAGCTGATAGGCGGCATCGGCCTGGACCTCGGGCTGCTTGAGCGCCATCGCGATCCGATACGCTTCCATGCCGTCGCGCGTCGCCTCGGCGTTGCGGATCAGCTGCGCGTTGAGGCGGCTGCGCACCACCAGCAGGCAGGCATGGTCGAGCGACTGCGGGGGCATCGAGCGCTCCAGGGCCGTCAGCAGTTCGGTCGACGCCGTCATGTCCGATTTGGTCTCGGGGGAGTCGGCCTGGATCAGGGCGAGCCGGACCTCCAGGGTGCGCCGGGGGGCGCCGGCGGGCACGTGCAGCAGCAGCTCGCGCGATGCAGCGACCGCCGCCCGGGCGGCCTTCCCGTCGTCGAGCATGTCGTAGGCGCTCGCGAGCAAGGCCTGCAGCTCCGCCGCCTGCAGCGCGTCGGATCCGCCCAGGGCCTTCAGGCGGCGTTCGGCCTCCGAGGCCACCGCCGCCGGATCCGTGTCGACCTGAATGTCCAGGCCTTGCAATGAGGGGGTCGACAATGCGGAGTTGCAGGCCGCCCGAACCGCCAGCGGCAGCGCGGTCAAACACAGCATCAGCGCCACGGTGAATGTTCCGCAGAATCTCACGGCATCCCCTTGCGTCATTCCCTGTACGCCGTCCTTCAGCGCCGCGCGGCCTTCATGATCCGGCCCTTGTCGCGCTGCCAGTCGCGGTCCTTTTCCGTATCCCGCTTGTCGTGCTGCTTCTTTCCCTTCGCGAGACCGATCTCGAGCTTGGCGCGCCCGTCCTTCCAGTACAGCTGCAGCGGCACCAGGGTGTAGCCCCGGCGTTCCACCGCCCCGAGCAGATGGTCCAGCTGGCGCCGGTTCAGCAGCAACTTGCGCGTCCGCGTGGGGTCGGTGTCGACGTGGGTGGACGCCGAGTTCAACGGGTTCAAGTGGGCCCCGTACAGATAGGCCTCGCCGTTCTTCAAATAGACATAAGCTTCCGCGATCTGGGCCTTCCCGGCGCGCATGCTCTTCACCTCCCAGCCCATCAGGGAGATGCCGGCTTCGAAGCGCTCCTCGATGAAGTAGTCGAAGCGTGCCTTGCGATTGACGGCGATGGGCGGCAGGGTGTTTTCGGTTTTCACGTGACCCCGGAGTCTACCCATTTGACGACGGCGGCGCGCGCCTTTGCCCGGGAGCCTCGGCCTGGGTATTCCGGCGGGCGCGACCACGGCCGGCGGGTTGTGCGAGAATGCCGGGCTGCGGGGCGTCGAGCCGCCGGAGTTCGCTATTGCAGGTCATTGAGCGCAGCGCCATCGTCACCTTCACGGCCGCCCAGATGTTCGCGCTGGTCAACGACGTCGCCCGGTATCCCGAGTTCCTGCCGGGCTGCACGGGCGCCCGTGTCGAGGACGAATCCGACATCCAGCGGCTGGCCTCGGTATGCATCGCGCGCGGGATGTTGCGCACCGAGTTCACCACCCGCAACACGCTCACCCGCGATGCGCAGATCCTCATGACCTTGGTGGACGGACCGTTCCGAAGCCTGACCGGGGTCTGGACCTTCACCGACATCGGCGGCCGCGGATCGCGGGTGAGTTTTCGCGTGGAGTTCGAATTCAAGAATCGGCTGACCGCCGCCGCCCTGGGTTCGGCCTTCGAATCTCTGTGCGGCTCCATCATCGACGCCTTCGTGGCCCGGGCCCGGAAGACGTACCCCCCGCCATGAGCGAGCCGGAGGAGCGCGCCGAAATCGGCGTCGAAGTGGCCTACGCGGAGCCGGGGCGCGCCGTGGTCACGGCGTTTCGCGTGGCACGGGGCGCGACCATCGCCCAAGTCCTCGAATTGGCGGCCGCGTGCCCTGAATTTGCGGGGATCGACCTGCGGCGCTCGGCCGTCGGCGTCTTCGGCCGCCTCGCCCTGCCGAACCGGGCGGTGGAGGAGGGCGATCGCGTTGAAATCCTGAGGCCGCTCGCGATCGATCCAAAGGCTGCGCGCCGCGCTCGCGCCCGGGAGGCGCGCACCAAGTCTTGATCGCCTCCGGCAGGCCCGGCTAGTAGGTCCGGCCGTTTTTGATCTGCGACAGGGACTTTTCCTGCTGGGCCGCCACGGCCGCGCTCGGCTTGTCCAGCTTGGCGACCTTTTCGCCGTCGAAGTACACGGTCACGCGGCGCGACTCCGCGTGCCGCGACCGCCCCTTCTTCAGATAGTAGATGTAGTCCCACCGGTCCTTGGTGAACGGGTCGGACACCAGGGGCGTACCGAGCAGGTAGCGTACCTGGCTGCGGGTCATGCCGGACTTGACCTGTTCGACGGCCGACTGGTCGAGATAATTGCCCTGCTGGACGTTGATGCGGTAGACGCAGGCGGACGCCAGCGCGCCTAAGGTCATGCAGAGCAGCAAACGGTGGATTAGGTTCGTCAATATGGTGCGCTACCAACAAATGATTGATAATCGAAGTCGTATCATACCGGGTTATAGAGCATGCCGCAGCGCCCCAAGCCGTCCGCCTCCCACGAAACCAATGATCTGCGCAACGCGGGCCTCAAGGTCACGCTGCCGCGATTGAAGATTCTCGACATTCTCGCCGACGGCTCCGCCCGCCACATGAGCGCGGAGGACATCTACAAGAAGCTCCTGGTGTCCAACGAGGACATCGGACTCGCCACCGTTTACCGGGTGTTGACGCAGTTCGAGGCCGCCGGGCTCGTCACGCGCCACCACTTCGAGGGCGGCATGGCGGTGTTCGAGCTCAATCACGGCGCCCACCACGACCACATCGTCTGTATCGACTGCGGACGCGTGGAGGAGTTCATGGACGGCGGCATCGAAGAGCGGCAGCACACCGTGGCGAAGGGCTTGGGGTTCGAGATCAAGGACCATTCACTCATCCTCTACGGGCATTGCCGCAAGCCGAACTGCCCGCATCAGAAGCACCCGAGGTAGGATCGCGGCGCCCGCCGGCCCGGCTAGCCCGCGGTTTTCGTGCGTTTCTTTCCGGCCGCCGCGCCTCGCGGCGGGGCCGGGGAAGGCTCCGAGACCGCTTGCTTCAGCATTTCCAGGGCGTGGGCTCGCGCCCGTTCGGTGACGTTCACCCCGGCCAGCATGCGCGCGATCTCGTCGGTCCGCTCGGCCTGGTTCAGGGCCTGGACGGCGGTGCGGGTGGCCTTCCCGGTGTGCTTGACCACGCGGAACTGGGTGTGCGCCTGGGCGGCGACCTGCGCCAAGTGCGTGACGCACAGGACCTGGGACCGGCTGCCGAGCTGGCGCAATTGCCGTCCGACGATTTCGGCGATGCCGCCCCCGATCCCGGAGTCGACCTCGTCGAACACCATGCACGAGGACGACGCCTTGGCGGCGCCTGCGACCTGGATCGCGAGGCTGATACGCGACAGCTCGCCGCCGGAAGCCACCTTCGCCAGGCCCTTCAACGGCTGGCCCGGATTGGCGCTCACCATGAATTCGATCTCATCGGCGCCGTTCGGTCCGAATTCGCCGCCGAGCGGCGCCAAGTCCACGGCAAAACGGCCTCCCGTCATGCCGAGCGACTGCATGAGGGCCGTGATTTCCTCCCCCATCGCGGTTGCGGCCCGCTGGCGCGCCTTGGTCAGCCGCTGCGCCGCGGCGCGGTAATCGCGCTCCAAGCCGGCGAGACGCGCCTCGAGCCCGGCGAGACTCGCTTCGGCGTGGTCGAGTTCGAGAATTTCGCGCTGCGTGCGTTCGAGTTGCGCCGGCAGCTCGGCCACGGCGCAGCGGTGCTTGCGGGCGAGCGCCTCGAGCGCCGCGGCGTGCCGCTCGATGTCGTCCTGGCGTCCCGGGTCGACGTCCAGCGCCTGCAGATAATGCCGGAGCACGTCGGCCGCCTCGCGCGTCAGGATGCCGGCCTCGGCCAGCAGCTGCGCGGGGGAGCTGAGCGCCGCATCGGCATCGCTCACCGCGCGCAAGGCGCCCGCGGCCTTGGCGAGCAGGTCGAGGGCGCTTCCGGAGTCGGCCTCGTAGATCCCGGTCAGCGCCGCCTGCGCGGCGGCGCCCAGGCGGCCGCTGGCGGCCAGGCGTTTGCGCTCGACGAACAATTCGTCGATCGCCGCCGCCGTCGTGACCTCGGCCTTGAGTTCCGCGAGCTGGTAGCGCAGCAGATCGAGGCGCGCGTCGCGGTCGTCGGCCGCCGTCTTGAGCGCCTCGTAGTCGCGCCGGCAGCCGCGCACCGCGGCCGAGAGCCCGGCGACGGCGTCCAGGAGCTGCGCATCGGCGAGGCGCTCATCGAGCATCTCGCGTTGCGCGCCGCGCCTGACCAGATGCTGAAACTCCTGCTGGCCGTGGATCTCGAGGAGCCGGTCCGCGAACTCGCGCAGCTGCTGGAGCGGCATCAGCTGGCCGTTCACGTAGGCGCGCGACCGCCCGTCGATGCCGATGATGCGCCGGATGATGACCTCGCCGTCGTGCTCGATGGCCTGGCCCTCGAGCCAGGCCGCCGCCGCCGCCGGCAGGCCGGCGAAACTGCCGGTCACTTCCGCGCGCTCGGCTCCCTGGCGCACCACGTCGGCGCCCCCGCGGCCGCCGGCCAGGATCATGAGGGCGTCCACGACGATGGATTTTCCGGCTCCGGTCTCGCCCGTGAGCGCGGTGAGGCCGGGGCCGAAATCGAGCGCTGCCTCATCGACGATCACGAAATCCCGCAGGTTGAGATGAGACAGCATGGGCGCGCCTATTCACCGTTCCCGTAGCCGCCCTGGCCCCAGTGCAGCTTGGAGCGAAGCAGGCGGTAGAAATCGTAGCCCGGCGGGTGCAGCAGCGTGATCTGGGCGTCGGCGCCTCCGACCAACAGGGTATCGCCCTGCGACAGCTCGCCGATGAGGGAGCCGTCGCAGGTGACCTGGGCCTGCGAGCCCAGGCGGTCTCCCATGCGCAGCTGGATGGCGCTGCCGGCGCGCACCACGATCGGCCGATCGCTCAAGGTGTGCGGGCAGATCGGCGCCAGCACCCACAGATCGAGGTCGGGCTCGACGATCGGTCCGCCGCAAGACATGGCATAGGCGGTCGAGCCCGTCGCGGTCGCGATCACCATGCCGTCGCCGCTGTGGGAGTTGACGAAGCGGCCGTTGATGGACGTTTCGAAGTCCATGGTTCGCCCGGTTTCCCATTTGTTCACGACCACGTCGTTCAGCGCGAGAGCGCGCAGCGGAGCCATCCCGCAGCGCTCCAGCCGGGCGGCGAGCAAGGAGCGCCGGTCCTCGCTGTACCGGCCCGCCAGGACCGCATCGACGTCCTCGAGCATCGAATGCGGGCTCACGTCCGTCAGGAAGCCCAGGCGCCCCCGATTGATGCCGATCAGGGGCACGGCATGCCCCGCCACCAGGTGCGCCGCATAGAGGAGGGAGCCGTCGCCGCCGATGGCCACCACCAGGTCGGCCCGGGTCGCGAAGGATTGTTCGGGGCAGACCACGACGCTGTCGGGGGCGAATCCGAGGCCGACGCCCGGATCGACCAGCGCCCGAAGACCCCGCGAATGCAGATGACCCGCCAGGCTCAGCATGCATTCGGCGACGCGGTGGTCCTTGGCGTTGCCGACCAGGGCGATGGACTTGAAATGATGAGACATGGTTCCTCAGGCGTCCTTGTAGCATGATCGGCGCTTCTTGGGTCGGCGTGAATCGCCTCCCTCGGGCAACCCGCCGGACTTGACTTCATCGGGATACGCTAGGTAGTTTCAGGGATGTTATATGGACCTGCCATGACAGAAGGTACCGACGATGGCCTCAATGAGCGGGCCCAGCGGCTGCTCAAGACGCTCATTGAAAATTACATTCGGGACGGGCAGCCCGTCGGCTCGCGAACCTTGTCGCGCGATTCGGGCCTGAGCCTGTCGTCGGCCACCATCCGCAACGTCATGGCCGACCTGGAGGACCTCGGGTTCGTGGCATCGCCGCACACCTCGGCCGGCCGGGTGCCCACCGACAAGGGCTACCGCTTTTTCGTCGATACGCTGCTGAAGCTCAAGCCCCTGGGTTCCGAGGAGATCGAGGAGATCGAGCGCCGGCTGGACACCGACGCGCCGACCGGCCGCTCGCTGGTCCAGACGGTGTCCCAGATGCTGTCGAACGTCACGCACATGGCGGGCCTGGTGACGCTGCCCAACCCGAACTTCATCGTGCTGTCGCACATCGAATTCATCGGCCTGTCCGAGAATCGCGCGCTCGCCGTCATCGTCATGGACAACCGCGAAGTGCAGAACCGCGTGGTGCAGCTCGACCGCCACTATTCGCCGGAGGAGCTGCGCCGGGCGGCGAACTACTTGAGCGAGACGTTCTCGGGGCGTTCGCTGCCCGATGTGCGGACGCACCTGCTGCACCAGCTGCAGGAAACCCGGCAGCACATGAACCAGGTCATGCTCGACGCCATTCAGGTGGCCCAAAAGGTGTTCGACTCCAAGGCCGAGGAGCAGGTGGAATATGTCATAGCCGGCGAGACCAACCTGATGGGGTTCGCCGAGCTGTCCAACGTCGACCGGCTGCGCCGCCTGTTCGAGGCGTTCAACGAGAAACACGCCATGTTGCAGCTTTTGGACAGCTGCCTGCGCGCCGATGGGATCCAGATCTTCATCGGCCAGGAGTCCGGGTACCGGATCCTCGACGACATCAGCCTGGTCACCGCGCCCTACATGCAGGACAACAAGGTCGTGGGGGTTCTCGGGATCATCGGACCGACCCGGATGGCGTACGAGCGGGTCATCCCCATCGTCGATGTGACCGCAAAACTCCTCGGGTCGGCCTTGAACGCGCGCAAGTAGCCCCCATCTGACCGGCTCCGAGCGGCATTTTCGAGCCGCCAATCTTTGAGGGCGATGCTAAAGTGAACGAAACCATCCCGTCCCATGGCGGCGACGCCGCAGGCCCGAGCGCGCCGGCGGCGGATCCGGCCCTGGCGGCCGCCGAGGCCAAGGCGCAAGAGAATTGGAACAGCTACCTGCGGTCGGTGGCCGAGCTGGACAATTTCCGCAAGCGGTCCGAGCGGGAGGTCGACAATGCCCGCAAGTTCGCCGTCGAGCGTTTTGCCCAGGACCTGGTGGGCGTGGGCGATGCCTTGGAAGCGGGGATTACGGCCGGGGCGGCGAATCCGGGACCCGCGGTGCTCGAGGGCGCCCAGGCGACGCTCCGCCAGCTGCAGCGCGCCTTCGAAAAGGCCGGCATCAAGGTCATCGATCCCGCGGGCCAGCCCTTCGACCCAGAGTGGCATGAAGCCATGGTGACCCAGGAGAGCCGCGACAAGCCGGCCAACACCGTGTTGACGGTGGTCCAAAAGGGCTACTCCCTGAATGGGCGGCTGCTGCGGCCGGCGCGGGTCATCGTCAGCAAGCCGGCCGGGGACGGCAATTGAAATTACCCGAATGTTCCCCCAAATAGCGCTTCAGCATCGGAATTCTTCAGAGGATCTTCAATATGGCTAAGATGATAGGCATCGATCTCGGCACCACGAATTCTTGCGTCGCGATCATGGAGGGCGGCAAGCCGAAGGTTATCGAGAACAGCGAGGGCGACCGGACGACGCCGTCGATCGTGGCCTTCACCAAGGACAACGAGGTGTTGGTGGGGCAGTCGGCCAAGCGCCAGGCGGTCACCAATCCGGCGAACACCCTGGCGGCGGTCAAGCGCCTGATCGGACGCAAGTTCACCGACGATGTCGTGAAGCGAGACATCAACATGGTCTCCTACAAGATCGTCAGGGCCGACAACGGCGATGCCTGGGTGGAAGCGCAGGGAAAGAAGATGGCCCCGCCGGAAGTCTCGGCGCGCGTCCTCATGAAGATGAAGAAGACCGCCGAGGATTACCTGGGCGAGCCGGTGACCGAGGCCGTGATCACGGTTCCGGCGTACTTCAACGATTCGCAGCGCCAGGCGACCAAGGATGCCGGCCGCATCGCCGGGCTCAACGTGAAGCGCATCATCAACGAGCCGACCGCGGCGGCGCTCGCCTACGGTCTCGACAAGGAAGGCGGCGACCGCAAGATCGCCGTCTATGACCTGGGCGGGGGTACCTTCGACGTGTCGGTCATCGAGATCGCCGAGGTCGACGGCGAACGCCAGTTCGAAGTGCTGTCGACCAACGGCGACACCTTCCTCGGCGGCGAGGACTTCGACTTGCGCGTCATCAACTACCTTGCCGACGAGTTCAAGAAGGAGAGCGGCATCGACGTGCGCAAGGATCCGCTCGCCATGCAGCGCCTCAAGGAGGCATCGGAGAAGGCGAAGATCGAGTTGTCCTCGAGCCAGCAGACGGAGATCAATCTGCCGTACGTCACGGCCGATGCCGCGGGCCCGAAGCACCTCAACATGAAGCTGACCCGGGCCAAGCTCGAATCCCTGGTCGAGGATTTGGTCCAGAAGACCATGGAGCCCTGCCGCATCGCGTTGAAGGACGCCGGCCTGTCCATGAAGGACGTGGGCGAGGTCATCCTGGTCGGCGGGCAGACCCGCATGCCGCTGGTGCAAAAGGCGGTCAAGGACCTGTTCGGCCGCGAGCCGCGCAAGGACGTGAACCCGGATGAGGCGGTGGCGGTGGGTGCGGCCATTCAGGGCGGCGTGTTGTCGGGCGACGTGAAGGACGTCCTGCTGCTCGACGTGACCCCGCTGTCGCTGGGCATCGAAACCTTGGGTGGCATCATGACCAAGGTCATCGAAAAGAATACGACCATTCCGACCAAGGCTGCGCAGACGTTCTCCACGGCGGACGACAACCAGACGGGCGTGACCATTCACGTGCTGCAGGGCGAACGGGATCGGGCCTTGGACAACAAGTCCCTCGGCCGCTTCGATCTCACGGACATTCCGCCCGCGCCGCGCGGCATGCCGCAGATCGAAGTCACCTTCGACATCGATGCCAACGGCATCTTGAACGTCTCGGCCAAGGACGTGAAGACCGGCAAGGAGCAGCGCATCGTCATCAAGGCGTCCAGCGGCCTGTCGGAGGCCGAAATCAAGCGCATGGTGACCGACGCCGAAGCTCATGCCGAGGAGGACCGCAAGTTCCGCGAGCTGGTGGGCGCGCGCAACAAGGCCGACGCCGCGGTCCACAGCGTGGAAAAGGCCCTCAAGGACGCCAACGACAAGGTCTCGGACGACGAGAAGAAGGTGGCCAAGGAGGCGATCGATGCGGTCAAGAGCGCGATGAGCGGCGACGACCGGGACGAGATCGAGCGCAAGACGCAGGCCCTCGAGCAGGCCTCGGCGGCCCTGCTGCAGAAGATGTACGAGCCGGCCGGTGGCGCGCATGCCGCGGGTTCCGCGCCGGGCGGCGCCGAGGAGCCCAAGAAGGACGACGTTCTGGACGCGGAGTTCGAAGAGGTCAAGGAAAGCGACCGGAAGAAGGCCTGACAGCGCCGAGGGTCACATCGATGATGTGAAACAGCCGCCGGTATGCGATCGTACCGGCGGTTTGTTGTTATTTGAGACCGGATCACAGGATGGGCGATGGCGAAGCAGGACTATTACAAACTCCTCGACTTACCGAGGAACGCCACGGAAGCTGAAATCAAGAAGGCGTATCGCCGCCTGGCCATGAAATTCCATCCCGACCGCAATCCGGACGATCCGGCCGCGGAGCACCGCTTCAAGGAATGCAAGGAAGCCTATGAGGTGCTGACCAATGCGCAGAAACGGGCCGTCTACGACCAGTTCGGCCATGCCGGGCTGGAAGGCGGCCGCGGCGGCGGCTTCAGCGCCGGGGAAGCCTTCGGCGACATCTTCGGCGAGATGTTCGGCGACATCTTCTCGGGCGGCCAGCGAGGCCGCTCGCAGGTGTTTCGCGGCGCGGACCTGCGCTACGAACTGGAGCTCGACCTGGAGCAGGCGGTATTCGGCGCCGAAACCGAAATCCAGATCCCCTCGCTGGTCGAGTGCGAGGTCTGCAAGGGAACCGGCGGGGCCAAGGGATCGGTCCCCAAGACCTGCGATACCTGCAACGGCCAGGGCCAGGTTCGCGTGCAGCAATCCATCTTCACCATTCAGCAGCCCTGTCCGCGCTGCAAGGGCCTGGGCAAGCTCGTCGGCAATCCCTGCGACGCCTGCTATGGCCAGGGGCGGGTGCGCAAGGAGAAATCGCTCTCCGTGTCGGTTCCGGCGGGCGTGGACACCGGCGACCGGATCCGCATCAACGGCGAGGGGGAGGCGGGACGCAACGGCGGACCGCGCGGCGACCTGTATGTGGAGATTCGAGTCCGGGAGCACAAGATCTTCGAGCGCGAGGGGGCGCATCTGTCGTGCGAGGTGCCGATCAGCTTCACCGTGGCCGCGCTCGGCGGATCGGTGGAGGTGCCGACGCTCGATGGCGAGGTGGTGTTGCGGATTCCACCGGAGACGCAGTCCGGACGGGTGTTCCGGATTCGCGAGAAGGGCGTGAAACCGGTGCGCGGCGGCGCCCCCGGCGACCTGTTCTGCCGGGTGGTGATCGAGACGCCGGTCGGCCTCAACCTCGAGCAGAAGGAGCTGCTGTGGCGCTTCGATGCTTCACTGCAGGAAGGCGGCCACAAGCCGCGCGAGGCCTCGTTCTTCGAGGGCGTCAAGAAATTCTTCACCGGCGCGGTCGACTAGGCGCCGCCTGCGCGTGACGGGAATCGCGATATTCGGCGTCACGGGCCGCATGGGCCAGACGCTGCTGCGCGTGCTGCGCGAGAGCGGTGCGGCGGGATCTGTGCAGGCGGCCCCGGGCGCCGCGCCAGCCGCGCTTCGGCTGGTGGGCGCCTTTGCCTCGCCGAACAGCCCGCGCTTAGGGTTGGACGCCGCCCTGGAGGGGCCGGCGTGCGGCGTGGCGGTGGCCTCGGACCCGCGCCCCGGCTTGAGCGAGGCGTCGGTGGCCGTCGACTTCAGCATGGCGCACTGCGTTGCGGCCAATGCCTTGGCCTGCATGGAGGCCGGCGTTCCCGTGCTGGTGGGCGCCACCGGCTACGATGCGGCGGCGCGAGCGGCGCTCGAATCGGCCGCCCGGGTCATTCCCGTCCTGATTGCGCCGAACACGAGCGTGGGGGTGGCCGTGATGTCAAATCTCGTCAAGCGGGCCGCTGCGGCGCTGGGGGACGGCTACGACGTGGAAATCAGCGAGGCGCATCATCGGATGAAGCGGGACGCGCCATCGGGAACCGCCCTGGCCTTGGGCGAGGCGGTCGCGGGGGCGCGTGGCGCCCGGCTCGCGGACGTGGCGGTGTTCGACCGCCACGACGGCCGGCCCCGATCGGCCGGCGAGATCGGGTTCGCGGTGGTACGGGCCGGCGACATCGTGGGCGAGCACACCGTGACCTTCGCCGGCGCCGGGGAGCGCATCGAAATCACCCATCGGGCCACCGATCGTGCGGCTTTTGCGCGCGGGGCCTTGCGCGCGGCCGAGTGGCTCGCGCGCATGCCGCCCGGCTTATATTCGATGAATGACGCACTTGACCTGGAACAGGCGTAGACAGTCATCCTGGGTCTCGTTAATATTCGCGCCCGGAATCTTAGGCGCGAATCAATCTTAGAAAGCGGGAGGACGTTCTAGCGGAGCGCCTCCCGCTTTGCGCATCTGCGGAAAGCGCGTGGCGCAAAGCGAGGAACCGGAGTGTCGACACCTGCAGTGCTAGCTCTCGAAGATGGCACCGTGTTCCGTGGCGTCTCAGTGGGCGCAAAAGGCAACACGACTGGTGAGGTAGTTTTCAATACGGCAATGACCGGGTACCAGGAGATCCTCACGGATCCGTCGTACTGCCGTCAGATCGTCACTCTCACGTATCCTCATATCGGCAATACCGGCACGACCCCCGAGGATCTCGAATCCGGCGGGGTGTTCGCCGCGGGGCTGGTCATCCGGGACCTTCCGGCCGTGTACTCGAATTGGCGCGCCACCGAGTCGCTCGCATCGTTCCTGATTCGCTGCAAGGTGGTGGCGATCGCGGATATCGATACGCGCAAGCTGACCCGGGTTCTGCGCGAGAAGGGCGCTCAAGCCGGTTGCATCATGACGGGCGACAACATCGACGAGACGGCCGCGGTGCGCGCCGCGAAGAAGTTCCCCGGACTGAAGGGGATGGACCTTGCCAAGGCGGTCTCGACCAAGAGGATCTACCAGTGGAACGACGGGGCCGTCTGGAAGACGCAGGCCAAGCCGCCGCGCCCGCAGAGCCGGGTGCACGTCGTGGCCTATGACTTCGGGATCAAGCGGAACATCCTGCGCATCCTGTCGGAACATGGTTGCCGGATGACCGTCGTGCCGGCACAAACATCGGCAGATCAAGTGCTTGCAATGAATCCCGATGGTATTTTCTTAAGTAACGGGCCCGGTGACCCGGAGCCATGCGATTACGCGATCGCGGCGATCACGCGCTTCCTCGAGACCGACATCCCGGTGTTCGGCATCTGCCTCGGGCATCAGCTGCTGGGCCTCGCGAGCGGCGCGAAAACCTCGAAGATGAAGTTCGGCCATCATGGGGCCAATCATCCCGTGCTGGAGCTCGAGTCCGGCCGCGTGCTGATATCGAGCCAGAATCACGGCTTCGCGGTGGATGAGGCCACGCTCCCGGCGAACCTGCAGACCACGCATCGATCGCTGTTCGACGGCACTCTGCAGGGAATTGCGCGCACCGACCGGCCGGCCTTCGGATTCCAGGGCCATCCCGAGGCGAGCCCGGGGCCGCACGACCTGCAGCTGCTGTTCGAGCACTTCATGTATCTGATGGTCAAGCGCATCCAGGCGAATTCGAGACATCGCAACGCCGCCAAGCAAAAATCGGCTGGAGGGTAATCCCCATGCCGAAGCGCACGGACCTTCAAAGCATCCTCATCATAGGGGCCGGCCCGATCGTGATCGGCCAGGCCTGCGAATTCGACTATTCCGGAGCTCAAGCGTGCAAGGCACTGAAGGAGGAGGGATATCGCGTCATTCTGGTGAACTCGAATCCGGCCACCATCATGACGGACCCGGAGACGGCCGACAGCATCTACATCGAGCCGATCAACTGGCGCACGATCGAGCGAATCATCGACAAGGAGCGGCCGAACGCCTTGTTGCCGACCATGGGCGGTCAAACCGCGCTCAACACCGCGCTCGACCTGGTCCGCGAGGGCGTGCTCGAGAAATACGGGGTCGAGATGATCGGCGCATCGCAGCGCGCCATCGACATGGCCGAGGACCGGGAGCTGTTCCGCCGCGCGATGACCGACATCGGCCTCGAGACGGCGCGGGCGCGCATCGCCCACAGCATGGAGGAGGCGTTGGCGGTGCAGTCGGAGATCGGATTCCCGACCGTCATCCGGCCCTCCTTCACTCTGGGCGGCAGCGGCGGCGGCATCGCCTACAACCGGGAGGAGTTCGAGGCCATCGTGGCGCGCGGGCTCGATGCCTCGCCGACCAACGAGGTTCTGCTCGAGGAATCCGTGATCGGCTGGAAAGAGTACGAGATGGAGGTGGTCAGGGACCGGAACGACAACTGCATCATCATCTGCTCCATCGAGAACCTGGACCCGATGGGGGTGCACACGGGCGATTCGATCACGGTGGCGCCGGCGCAGACGCTCACGGATCGCGAATATCAGCGCCTGCGCGACGCGTCGATCGCCGTGCTGCGCAAGATCGGCGTGGACACCGGGGGATCCAACGTGCAATTCGCCGTGAATCCGGACGACGGCCGGGTTCTGGTCATCGAGATGAACCCGCGCGTTTCCCGCTCGTCGGCCCTGGCCTCGAAGGCCACGGGATTCCCGATCGCCAAGATCGCCGCCAAGCTGGCGGTCGGCTACACGCTGGATGAGCTCAGGAACGAGATCACCGGGGGCGCCACGCCGGCCTCCTTCGAGCCGGCGATCGACTACGTGGTCGTCAAGATCCCGCGCTTCACCTTCGAGAAATTTCCGGGCGCGAACACGCGATTGACCACGCAGATGAAGTCGGTGGGCGAGGCCATGGCGATCGGACGCACGTTCAAGGAGTCGATGCAGAAGGCGCTGCGCAGCCTCGAGCTCGGCTACGACGGATTCGATCCGCAGATCGAGCTGCCGCTCACCGATGCGGCCGCCGACAAGCTGGCATTCGAGCTGCGGTGGCCCGGCCCGGACCGCATCCTGTACGTGGCCGATGCGTTCCGCGCCGGCTGGACGCCCGCCCAGGTGTTCGACGCCACCCGCATCGACCCCTGGTACCTGGCGCAGATCCAGGAACTGGTGCGCGACGAGGCGCAGCTGGTCGTCGACGGCTACGAAAGCCTGGACTACGCGCGGCTGCGCGCCCTGAAGCGCAACGGCTTCTCGGATTCGCGCATCGCGACCCTGACGGGGCGCGACGAGGCGGCGATTCGCGCCCGCCGCCGCAAGCTCGGGCTGCACCCCGTGTTCAAGCGCGTGGACACCTGCGCCGCCGAATTCGCAACCTCGACCGCCTATCTGTATTCGACCTACGAGGACGAGTGCGAGGCGAACCCCACGTCGCGGCGCAAGATCATGATCCTGGGCGGAGGGCCGAACCGCATCGGGCAGGGAATCGAATTCGATTACTGCTGCGTGCATGCCTCGCTCGCGCTGCGCGAGGATGGCTTCGAAACCATCATGGTCAACTGCAATCCCGAGACCGTGTCGACGGACTACGACACGTCCGACCGCCTGTACTTCGAACCGCTGACGTTCGAGGACGTGATGGAGATCATCGAGAAGGAGAAGCCCGAGGGGGTCATCGTGCAGTTCGGCGGCCAGACCCCGCTGAAGCTCTCGCGGGCCCTCAGCCTCGCCGGGGCGCCCATCATCGGCACCACGCCGGACAGCATCGACGTCGCCGAGGACCGGGAACGCTTCCAGAAGCTGGTGACCTCGTTGAAGTTCAAGCAGCCCGCCAACGCGCTGGCGCGCACCGCCGATGCGGCCGTGCAGATGGCGCGCGAGGTGGGATTCCCCCTGGTCGTGCGCCCGAGCTACGTGCTCGGCGGCCGCGGCATGGAGGTGGTGTTCAACGAGGACGACCTGCGCGAGTACATGGTGACGGCGGTGAAGGTGTCGAACGACGCCGCCGTGCTGCTCGACCGGTTCCTGGACCTCGCCATCGAGGTGGACGTCGATGCGGTGTGCGACGGCGAGGACGTGCTCATCGGCGGCATCATGGAGCACATCGAGCAGGCCGGGGTCCATTCCGGCGACTCCGGGTGTTCGCTGCCGCCGAACGGGCTCGCGCCCGAGATCCAGGACGAGCTGCGCTCGCAGACCCGCAAGCTCGCGAAGGCGCTCAACGTGGTGGGGCTGATGAACGTGCAGTTCGCGATCCAGAGCGGCGTCATCTACATCCTGGAGGTGAACCCGAGAGCCTCGCGCACGGTGCCGTTCGTCTCCAAGGCCACCGGCATTCCGCTCGCCAAGGTGGCCGCCCGGGTCATGGCCGGGAGGTCGCTGAAGGAGCAGGGCCAGACCACGGAGCGCATCCCGAGCTACTTCTCGGTCAAGGAGGCGGTGTTCCCGTTCATCAAGTTCCCGGAGGCGGACCCGATCCTGGGTCCCGAGATGAAATCCACCGGCGAGGTGATGGGCACGGGGCGCACCTTCGGCGAGGCCTACGCGAAGGCGCAGGCGGCGTCCGGCGTGGTTCTGCCCACGCGGGGCCTGTGCTTCGTGAGCGTGCGGGACCGGGACAAGCCCGGCGCGGTGCTTCTGGCGCAGATGCTGATCGCCCGGGGGTTCGAGATCGCGGCCACCGGCGGCACGGCCGCCGCATTGGAGCAGGCCGGCGTCGCCTGCCGCCGGGTGAACAAGGTGCGGGAGGGTCGCCCGCACGTCGTCGATATGATAAAAAACGACGAAGTGGCGCTGATCGTCAATACCACCGAAGGCAAGCAGGCGGTGCGCGAGTCGCGGTCGATTCGCCGTGAAGCGGTCGCCCGCAGGGTTACCTACTACACGACCGTGGCCGGCGCGCGCGCCACCTGCGATGCACTCGATCATCTGGGCGACATCGAAGTGAATCGGCTGCAAGATCTGCACAAGGAATTCTCGGCGTGAAACGAACCCCCATGACGCTGCGCGGCGCGGAGCGCCTCCGGCAGGAGCTCAAACAGCTGAAGAGCGAGGCGCGGCCGAACGTGATCAAGGCCATCGCGGAGGCGCGCGCCCACGGCGACCTGTCGGAAAATGCCGAGTACCACGCGGCGCGCGAGCAGCAAAGCTTCATCGAAGGGCGCATCGCCGAGATCGAAACCCGCCTGTCCCACTGCGAGGTGATCGACGTCACCAAGCTGTCGGCCAGCGGACGCGTCGTGTTCGGCGCGACGGTGGAGCTCGAGGAACAGGACGGCGGCGCCAAAGTGGTGTATCAGCTGGTCGGCGACGACGAGGCGGACATCAAGAAGGGGCTGCTGTCGGTCTCTTCGCCCATCGCGCGGGCGCTGATCGGCAAGCACGAGGGCGACGTGGCCGACGTGACCGCGCCGGGCGGCACGCGCGCCTACGAAATCGTCTCCGTCCGGTACATTTGAACTCCATGCCCGGTCTGCGGCGCCCGTGTCCGTGATCCGCAGCGTCTTGCGCCTGCTGCTGGTCCTGTGGGCCGGGAGCCTCTGGTCGGTGGGTTTGTGGGTGGCGCCGACGCTGTTCTTCGCCCAGTCGGACCGGCACCTGGCCGGCTTGCTGGCGGGGCGCATATTCACCGTCGAGGCATACCTCGCGGTGGCCGTCGCCGTGCTCGCCTTGCTGCTGCCCGGCCGGTCGAAATTCCTCTGGGGTTACGCGGCGGCAGCCCTCCTGGCGGTCAACGAATGGGCCTTGCGGCCCGTCATGGCCGCCGCCCGGGCCCGCGGCGCGTTGGGCGGCCTGACCTTCGGCGCCTGGCACGGCGTTTCCACCGTCCTCTATGCGCTGGCGTGCCTGGCGCTGCTGTCAGTGGTCTGGAATCAGGATCGTCGGTAGTTCCTTGCGCGGGCGGTAGAATACGCCCACGCGACCCACCCGCTGCACCAGCGAACTGGCAGTGCGCGCGGCAAGGGTCTCGAGGGCCGCGTTGCGCTCCTCGCGATCGGCCATGCGAGCGCTGACCTTGACGAGTTCGTGGTCCGTGAGCGCGCGGTCCAATTCGTTGACGACGCCGTCCGTGAGGCCGGCGTTGCCCAGCATGACGATCGGGTTCAGCGGGTGCGCCAGGCGGCGCAGGTGTTTCTTTTGTTTTTCGGACAGGTTCATGCGGCGGATTATAGGCCGCGAAGCGGGTGCGGTGATGCCGAAGCGGACCAAGAGCAGTGCACGATGGCTCGCGGAACACGCGAGCGACGAGTTCGTCAAGCGCGCCCGCCAGGAGGGCTGGCGCTCGCGCGCCGTCTTCAAGCTCAAGGAAATCCAGGAGTCGGAGAAGTTGCTGCGTCCCGGCATTCGATGCGTGGATTTGGGGGCTGCGCCGGGCGGTTGGAGCCAGTATGCTGCGCGCCTATTGGGCGGAGCGGGCCGCGTGGTGGCCACCGACATTCTTCCGATGGACGCGATTCCCGGCGTCGATTTCGTGCTCGGCGACTTTCGCGAGGAGGGCGTCCTGGATCAGCTCCTGACGGCCGTCGGCGCCGAGAAGGTGGACCTTGTTTTGTCCGATATGGCCCCCAACATGGCAGGCATCGATGCCGTCGACCAGCCGAGGTCCATGTATCTGGCGGAACTGGCGGTCGAATTCGCCGACCGGGTGCTCCGGCCGGGCGGGGATCTGCTGGTGAAGGTCTTTCAAGGGGCCGGATTTGAAGAGATCGTCAAGACTGCCCGCCGCCGCTATGGCCGGGTGGTCATGAAAAAGCCAAAAGCGTCACGATCCCGCAGTCCTGAGATCTATCTGTTGGCGCGGCAGTTTGGGATGGTGTAAGTTCGGGCAATCCTCTCCGGAAACGCGCCTCGTGGCGTGCCGGAAGCTCTGCCAAGCATTGAGTGTCGTAACGGATTCGCGGGTGTAGGTGAAACTTGAACGATCTGACGAAGCAAATTCTGTTGTGGGTCGCCCTGGCGGTCATCCTGCTCGCTATTTTCAGCCAGTTCGGCATGCGCACGGGTCAGCCGGCAACCATCGATTACTCGCAGTTCTTGTCCGACGTGAAGAGCAACAGCATCGAATCGGTCACCTTGAAGGGGGAGATCATCGAGGGCAAGCGCCGCGACGGGAATCAGTTCGTGACCTACAATCCGGAAACCAGCAACGGCGCGCTGATCGGCCTGCTGCAGTCGCAGGGCGTGAAATTCCGGGGCGAACCGCCGAAACAGCAATCCGTCTTCCTGCAGTTGCTGATCTCCGCCTTTCCCATCCTGATCCTCATCGGCTTCTGGGCTTACTTCATGCGCCAGATGCAGGGCGCCTCCGGCGGACGGGGGGCCATGTCCTTCGGCAAGAGCCGGGCGCGGCTCTTGGGCGAGGACCAGGTCAACATCACCTTTGCGGACGTCGCAGGGGTCGAGGAGGCCAAGCAGGAAGTGGTCGAAATCGTCGACTTCCTGAAGGATCCCGGCAAATTCCAGAAACTTGGCGGCAAGATCCCGAAGGGCGTGCTCATGGTCGGGTCCCCGGGAACCGGCAAGACCCTGCTGGCGCGCGCCATTGCGGGCGAGGCCAAGGTGCCGTTCTTCACCATCTCGGGCTCGGATTTCGTCGAAATGTTCGTCGGCGTGGGCGCCTCGCGCGTCCGCGACATGTTCGAGCAGGCCAAGAAGCATGCGCCCTGCATCATCTTCATCGATGAAATCGATGCGGTGGGCCGTCATCGCGGCGCCGGCTTGGGCGGCGGGCACGATGAGCGTGAACAGACGCTGAACCAGCTCCTGGTGGAAATGGACGGGTTCGAGGGCAATGAGGGCATCATCGTCATCGCGGCCACCAACCGGCCGGATGTGCTGGATCCCGCCTTGCTGCGCCCGGGCCGGTTCGACCGGCAGGTCGTGGTGCCGCTGCCCGACGTTCGCGGCCGCGAACAGATCCTCAAGGTTCACATGCGCAAGGTCCCTTTGGGCGACAACGTCAAGCCGGCGGTCATCGCGCGCGGCACGCCGGGTTTCTCCGGCGCCGATCTTGCCAACCTGGTGAACGAGGCGGCGCTGTTCGCCGCTCGCGGCAACAAGCGTTCGGTCACCATGGAGGAATTCGAGCGCGCCAAGGACAAGATCATGATGGGCGCCGAGCGGCGTTCCATGGTCATGACGGAGGAGGAAAAGCGCAACACGGCCTACCACGAGTCGGGCCACGCCATCGTCGGCTTGAGCGTTCCGGAACACGATCCGGTCTACAAGGTCACGATCATTCCCCGGGGACGCGCGCTGGGCGTGACCATGTTCCTGCCGGAACAGGATCGTTACAGCACCAGCAAGCGCCAGCTCGAAAGCCGCATTGCGACGCTGTTCGGCGGCCGCGTGGCCGAGGAATTGGTGTTCGGCCCGGATGCCGTGACCACCGGCGCCTCCAACGACATCGAGCGGGCCACGGAGCTCGCGCGCAACATGGTGACCCGCTGGGGGTTGTCGGACCGGCTCGGACCGCAGACCTACAGCGAGGAGTCCGGCGAGGTGTTCCTCGGGCGCAGCGTCACCCAGCACAAGCAGGTGTCCGACGTCACCGCGCACGTCATCGACGAGGAAGTGCGCAAGGTGATCGACAGCAATTACCAGCGTGCGTACAAGATCATCCAGACCAACATGGACAAGCTGGAAGCGATGTCCCAGGCGCTGATCAAGTACGAAACCATCGACGAAGAAATGATCAAGGACATCATGGAAGGCCGGATCCCGCGTCCGCCGCGCGACTGGGACGACACGCCGACGACCACACCGCGACCTCCCGCGGCCGAAAAGCCCGCGCCGCCGCTGGTGAATCCGGCGGGACAGCACTAGCCCGGGGCGCCGCCCGGCGGCGTATCCTCGAGGAGACGGCGGGGTCAAGGAGCGGTCGGGGCCAGGAGCGCGGCCAGGAGCGCGACCAGGGTCCGCCATCTCGGGCCGCCTCTTTAACATAAGCTGACTTAATCCCCAATGCTATGGCGCTGCCGCAATAGGGTCATCGATCTGTCCGAGCCCGTGGTCATGGGCATCCTGAACGTGACCCCCGATTCCTTCTCCGACGGCGGCCGCTATGCGAGTCCGGACGCTGCATTCGACCGCGCGGCTCGCATGGTGGCCGAGGGCGCGGCGATTCTCGACGTCGGCGGGGAATCGACCCGGCCCGGCGCACTGGGGGTCGACGAGGCCACGGAGCTCGAGCGCGTACTCCCGGTCATCGAGCGCATCGCGCGCCATCTGGACGTGGCGATCTCCATCGACACCAGCAAGCCCGGGGTGATGGCGCAGGCGACGGGCGCCGGCGCGTGCATCGTCAACGACGTGTACGCGCTGCGCGCGCCGGGCGCCCGCGAGTGGGCGGCCCGGGCGGCAGTCGGAGTGTGCTTGATGCACATGCGGGGTGAGCCGCGTACGATGCAGAACGATCCCTCGTACCTGGACGTCGTTGCCGAGGTTTGCGAGTTTTTGGGGGCGCAGCGCGCCGCGTGCGAGGCGGCGGGGATCGCGGCACCGGCCATCGCTCTCGATCCGGGAGTCGGGTTCGGCAAGGGCTTGGAGCACAACCTGGCCTTGCTCCGGGCGCTCCCCCGGATCGCGGCGCTCGGATCGCCGCTGCTGGTGGGGGTGTCGCGCAAGAGCTTTATCGGCCGCGTTCTGGGACGGCAGACCGACGAGCGCTTGGCGGGAGGCCTCGGCCTCGCGGCGCTGGCCGTGAGCATGGGAGCGCGGATCATCCGCACCCACGACGTCGGCCCCACGCGCGATGCGATACGAATGGTGGACGCCGTCTTGAAGGGCGGCGCGGCGGACAGAGCGGGAGCGGCAAGGTGACCAGTCGTTATTTCGGGACCGATGGCGTGCGTGGGCGGGTGGGGCAGGCGCCCATGACCGTGGATTTTGCGCTGCGGCTGGCGAGCGCCGCGGCGCGCGTCCTCGCGCCGGAAGGCGGCCGCGTGCTCATCGGCAAGGACACCCGCCTGTCCGGCTATCTGTTCGAGTCGGCGCTGGAGGCGGGTTTCGTGGCGGCGGGGGTCGACGTGATGCTCATCGGGCCGCTGCCGACGCCCGGGATCGCCTACATGACCCAACGGCTGGCATGCAGCTTCGGCGTGGTCATCAGCGCGTCGCACAACCCCTACGAGGACAACGGCATCAAGTTCTTCGATTCCACGGGCAGCAAGCTCTCCGATGAGATCGAGAGCCTGATCGAGGCTTCGATGGACGGCCCGGTGGTCACCCAGGAATCGCAGCATCTGGGCCGGGCGATGCGCATCGATCGCAGCCGGACCCAATACCAGGAATTTTGCGCATCGACCGTTCCCGCCGGCATGAGCCTCAGGGGCTTCAAGATCGTCATCGACTGCGCGAACGGCGCCGCCTACAAGGTGGCGCCGCGCGTGCTCGCCGATCTCGGCGCGGAAATCGTGCCGATCGGATGCTCGCCGAACGGGCGCAACATCAACGACGGCTGCGGCTCGACCGCGCCCGAGCTCCTGCAGCTCACCGTTCCGGGGGTGCGCGCGCACGTGGGCCTTGCGCTCGACGGCGACGGCGACCGCGTGATGATGGTGGACGAACTCGGGCGCTGCGTGGACGGCGATCAGCTGCTCTTCATCCTCGCCACGGCCCGGCGCAAGAGCGGCGAACTGCGCGGGCCGGTGGTCGGCACCGTGATGAGCAACCTGGGACTGGAGCATGCGCTCGCCGAGCGCGACATCGGCTTCCGCCGCGCGCAGGTCGGCGACCGGTACGTCCTCGGCCTGCTGAACGAGACCGGGGGGACGCTCGGCGGCGAGACCTCGGGACATATCCTGTGCCTGGACAAGACCACCACGGGGGATGGCCTGGTGAGCGCGCTGCAGGTGCTGGCCGTGATGAAATCCACCGGGGCGAGCCTCGCCGAGCTGGCGGCGCCGATGCGCCGCTACCCGCAGGCGCTGCTGAACGTGAAGGTGGCGCGGCGCTTCGATCCCATGGCGGATCCGGGCGTTGCCGCGGCGGCGGCCAAGGTGGAGCGTCAGTTCGCGGGGCGGGGGCGAATCGTGCTGCGAGCCTCGGGCACCGAACCCGTGATTCGCGTCATGGTCGAGGGCGCGGATGCCGACCTCGTCAAACGGGGCGCGCGCGACATCGTGGTGGCCGTGGAGGCGGCGGCGAGCGCGGGTGCGGCGGATGGGAGCCTGTCTGAGTAATCTGCGCGGCCGCGGGCGCGCCCATCTGGCCGGATGCGCCCGAGGCTTGCAGTTGGAGGTCCGCGCAGCTAATCTTCGCCGCCTTTCCTGCCGGGCTTGGGAGCCGTCGATGCATGAGGGGAATTCTGTCCGGTCCCGGAGGTGGTGCGTATGCGTCGTCCGTTAGTCGCTGGTAACTGGAAAATGCACGGATCGCTGTCGACCACACGGACCCTGCTCGCGGACCTGGAGCAGCGGCTGGAACCGCAGTGGCCGATCGACGTCGCCGTGTTCCCGCCCTACGTGTACCTGGCCGACGCAGCCCGCATCCTGGACCAGGGGCAGATCAAGCTGGGGGCGCAGGATGTGTGCGCCGAGGCCGGCGGCGCCTTCACCGGCCAGGTGAGCGTTGCGATGCTGAAGGACGTGGGCTGCCGCTACGTGATCGTCGGGCATTCCGAGCGCCGGCGCTTGTACCATGAGGATGACGTCCTGGTGGCCCGCAAGTTCGCCGCCGTCGCGCAGGCGGGGCTCACGCCCGTGCTGTGCGTCGGCGAGACGCTCGAGGAGCACGAGGCGCACCAGGCCGAGCCGGTGGTGGCCCGGCAGATCGACGCCGTGATCGCGATGAACGGCATCGGCGCGTTCGCACACGCCATCGTGGCCTACGAGCCGGTCTGGGCCATCGGTACCGGCCACACGGCGACCCCGGCGCAGGCGCAGGGCGTGCATGCCTACTTAAGAGGCCGAATTGCCGCACAAGATGCTAATATAGCGGGCCAACTGCGGATCCTGTACGGCGGCAGCGTCAAGGGCGGCAACGCGGCGGAGCTGTTCCGGATGCCCGACGTCGATGGCGGTTTGGTGGGCGGTGCCTCGTTGAGCGCCGATGAGTTTCAGCAGATTTGCGTGGCTGCGGCCGGGCGGCATTCCGTCCCGGGCGGCGGGCGCCACTGAGAGTTTGGTTATGTTGCGTGGTTTCATTCTGGCGGTGCACGTGTTGCTCGCCCTGTTGATCATTTTGCTGGTCCTGATGCAGCGGGGCAAAGGCGCGGAGGCCGGCGCCGGCTTCGGATCGGGCGCTTCGGGCACCGTTTTCGGAGCGCGCGGGACGAGCACGCTGTTTTCGAAGTTGACCGCGGTTTTCGCCGCGCTGTTCTTCGTGACGAGTTTGTCGCTCGCTTATATGGGCACGCGCTCGGCGGCCGAGCCCTCGAGCGTCCTCGAGCGTTCGCTGCTGAATGCACCGGCCCCGGCGCCGGCCCAACCGGTGAAGAAATGACTTATGCCGACGTGGCGAAATTGGTAGACGCGCTAGTTTGAGGGGCTAGTGGGGCAACCTGTGCCGGTTCGAGTCCGGCCGTCGGCACCATCCACACCCATGAGCCCGGGTTCATGGGGCGGAGCTTTGGGGGAGCGGGATTCTCACGCGATGCAGCGCGACGCAGCAGAAGTCGCCTGATATGATGATGCATTAAGTTCAAGCGAACGGCGACGATGTTGCGACAGTACCTGCCGATCTTGATTTTCCTGGGCCTGGCTACGGTGCTGGGTTTGGCTCTTTTCACGATCGGCTGGATTGCCGGACCGAGGCGGCCCGGCGCCGAGAAGCTTTCCCCGTACGAATGCGGATTCGAGGCGTTCGAGGACTCGCGCATGCGGTTCGACGTCCGCTATTACCTCATCGCCATCATCTTCATCGTGTTCGACCTGGAAATCGCCTTCTTCTTTCCCTGGGCCGTGTCGCTGGGCGTGACCGGCACCTTCGGGCTGGTGGCCATGCTGATCTTTGCCCTGGTGCTGGTCGTGGCGCTGGTGTACGACTACAAGAAAGGGGCCCTTGAATGGGACTAGAAGCCGTATCAGCCGATATTCCCACCGTCCGCGGCTTCGAAGTCACCACCGTCGACAAGCTCATCAACTGGGCCAGAACGGGGTCGCTGTGGCCCATGACCTTCGGCCTTGCATGCTGCGCGGTGGAGATGATGCAGGCCGGCGCCGCCCGCTACGATCTCGACCGCTTCGGCGTGGTGTTCCGTCCGAGTCCGCGCCAGTCCGACGTCATGATCGTCGCCGGGACTCTCGTCAACAAGATGGCGCCGGCGCTGCGCAAGGTCTATGACCAGATGGCCGAGCCGCGCTGGGTGATCTCGATGGGATCGTGCGCCAACGGCGGCGGTTACTATCATTATTCCTACGCCGTGGTACGCGGCTGCGACCGGATCGTGCCGGTGGACGTGTACGTTCCGGGATGTCCGCCGACGGCCGAGGCCTTGATCTACGGCATCATTCAGCTGCAGAACAAGATCAAGCGCAACAAGGCCATCATCCGATGACGGACGCAGCAAGCGTCACCGGCGCGGGGAGCGCTCCGGCGGGCCTCGAACTCCTGGAGCAGGCGATCATTCGTATCCTTCCGCCGGACGTCAGGCCGTGCGCCGGCCGGGGACGCGAACTCACCTGCGAGGTGCCGGCGGATCGGGTGCTCGAGATCGCCACCGTGTTCCGCGATCACGAGGACCTCAAGTTCGAGATGTGCATGGACGTGTGCGGGGTCGATTACCTGGAGCACGGCCGCGCCGAATGGAAGACGGAGGACGCAACCTCCTCGGGCTTCAGCCGCGGCGTCGCCCGCGGCCGGGCGCGCGCGGCGGAAGCTTCGATGCCCGCGGCGGGGCGGCGCTTCGCCGTCGTCTATCATTTGCTGTCGATATCGCGCAACCAGCGGGTGCGCCTCAAGGTGTTCTGCCCCGACAACTCGCAGCCCATGGTCGACTCGGTGACGGGCATCTGGGCGGCTGCGGATTGGTTCGAGCGCGAGGCTTTCGACCTGTTCGGCATCCTGTTCCGGGGCCATCCGGACCTGCGCCGGCTGCTCACCGATTACGGGTTCATCGGCCATCCGTTCCGCAAGGATTTTCCGCTGACGGGCAACGTCGAAGTGCGCTATGACCCGGAAAAGGGGCGCGTGGTGTACCAGCCCGTGAGCATCGAACCGCGCATCCTGGTGCCGAAGGTCATCCGCCACGACAATCGCTACGACCCGGCGCTCACCAACGCGGCGGCGGCCGCCGGCAACCCGGGCGGGAAAGCCAGTGGCTGAAATCCGCAACTACACCATGAACTTCGGACCGCAGCACCCGGCGGCGCACGGCGTGTTGCGCCTGGTGCTGGAGATGGACGGCGAAGTGATCCAGAAGGCGGATCCGCACGTCGGCCTGCTGCACCGTGGGACGGAGAAGCTGGCGGAGAGCAAGCCCTTCAACCAGTCGATCGGCTACATGGACCGGCTGGACTACGTGTCCATGATGTGCAACGAGCACGCCTACGTCCTGGCCGTGGAAAAGCTCTTAGGGGTAGCCCCGCCGCTGCGCGGCCAGTACATCCGCGTCATGTTCGACGAGATCACGCGCATTCTGAACCATCTGATGTGGCTGGGGGCGCATGGGCTCGACATCGGCGCCATGACGGTGTTCCTGTACTGCTTCCGCGAGCGCGAAGATCTGATGGACTGCTACGAGGCGGTGTCCGGAACGCGGATGCACGCGACCTACTACCGGCCCGGAGGCGTGTATCGCGACCTGCCGGATGTGATGCCGAAATACCAGCCGTCCCAGTGGCGCAGCAAGCGCGAGTGCGACCGGCTCAACGAGCGGCGCTCCGGCGGGCTGCTGGATTTCATCGCCGACTTCGCGCGGCGCTTTCCGGCCTGCGTCGACGAGTACGAAACGCTGCTCACGGACAACCGCATTTGGAAACAGCGCACCGTCGACATCGGCGTCGTGAGCCCCGAGCGCGCCATGCAGCTCGGCTTCTCCGGCCCCATGCTGCGCGGATCCGGGATCGAGTGGGACCTGCGCAAGAAGCAGCCGTACGAGGTGTACGACCGCGTCGACTTCGACATTCCGGTGGGGACGAACGGCGATTGCTACGACCGCTATCTGGTGCGCGTCGAGGAGCTGCGCCAGTCGACGCGCATCATCGACCAGTGCGTCAAATGGCTGCGGGAGAATTCCGGTCCGGTCATGATCGACGACCGCAAGGTGCGTCCGCCGCGCCGCGAGGAGATGAAGGGCGACATGGAGTCCCTCATCCATCATTTCAAATTCATGACGGAAGGCTTTTGCGTGCCGGAAGGCGAGGTGTATGCGGCGGTCGAGGCGCCCAAGGGCGAGCTCGGTGTATACCTCGTGTCCGACGGCGCCAACAAGCCCTATCGCCTGAAGGTGCGCGCGCCGGGGTTCGCGCATCTGGCGTCGTTGAACGAGATGGTGCAGGGGCACATGCTGGCGGACGTGGTCGCCGTGATCGGCACCCAGGACATCGTGTTTGGCGAGGTCGACCGATGAGCGCAGGAACGATGGCCAATGAATTGTCGGCGCACGTGCGCGAGGAAATCGACCGCTGGGTCGCGAAGTTTCCCGAGGGCCGCAAGCGGTCGGCGGTGATCGCGGCGCTGCATGCGGCGCAACACGAGAACCAGGGCTACCTGACCCCGGCGCTCATGGACGCGGTGGCCGCGTACCTGGGCCTGCCGAACATCCACGTGTACGAAGTCGCGACGTTCTACTCCATGTTCGAAACCAAGCCGGTGGGACGCCATCACGTCTCGCTGTGCACGAACATCTCGTGCATGCTGCGCGGTTCGCAGGAGATCGTCGATTACGTCGAGAAGAAGCTGGGCATCAAGACCGGGGAGAGCACCCCGGACGGGCGCATCTACCTCAAATGCGAGGAGGAATGCCTGGCGGCGTGCAACGGCGCGCCGATGATGATGGTCGATCACGTGTATCACGAAAACCTGACGCCCGAATCCATCGATCGGGTTCTGGACGCGCTCGAGTGACCTCGGGCATTTCGCGCAAGGGACGTTGAATGGCCTACGAGCAGAATCTGGTGTTGTTCGAAGCGCTGAAGCACGAGCAGCCGTGGACGCTCGCCAGCTACCGGAAGTCCGGCGGGTACGAGGCCTGGGAGAGGATCCTGCGCGAACAGACGCCGCGCGAAAAGATCATCGAGGAGGTCAAGGCTTCGGGCTTGCGCGGCCGCGGCGGCGCCGCCTTTCCCACCGGCGTGAAGTGGGGTTTCATGCCGCGCTCCTCGCCGGTGCAGAAATACGCCGTGTGCAATTCCGACGAATCCGAGCCCGGCACCTGCCACGACCGCGACATCCTGCGCTACAACCCGCACGCGGTGATCGAGGGGATGGCCATCGGCGGCTATGCGATGACGGCGACGGTGGGCTACAACTACATCCGCGGGGAATTCCTCGCCGAGCCCATCCCGCGCTTCGAGGCGGCGCTGGCCGAGGCCTATGCGGCCGGCCTGCTCGGCAAGAACATCCTCGGCTCCGGGGTGGATTTCGACCTGCACACCTTCATCGGCGCGGGCGCCTACATCTGCGGCGAGGAGACGGCGCTGCTCGAATCGCTGGAAGGCAAGGCGGGCCGGCCGCGCTTCAAGCCGCCGTTCCCGGCCAATTTCGGCTTGTACGGCAAACCCACCACCATCAACAACACGCAGAGCTACGCCGTGGTGCCCGCCATCATGCGCAAGGGGGCGGCCTGGTTCGCGGGTCTCGGAGTGCCGAACTCCGGCGGCACGATGATCTTCTCGGTGTCCGGGCATGTGGCCAAGCCCGGCAATTACGAATTGCCGATGGGGATTCCGTTCAAGGACCTGCTCGAAATCGCGGGCGGCGTCTGGAAGGGCCGGAAGCTGAAGGCCGTGATCCCCGGCGGCTCCTCCGTGCCCGTGGTTCCAGGCGAGACCATGATGGGGTGCACGATGGATTACGACTCGGTCAAGAAGGCGGGCTCCTCCGTCGGCACCGGGGCGATGATCGTGATGGACGAGACCACCTGCATGGTGCGGGCGCTCGAGCGCCTGTCCCGCTTCTACATGTCGGAATCCTGCGGTCAATGCACGCCGTGCCGCGAGGGCACCGGCTGGCTGGACCGGATGCTGAAGCGCATCATCGCCGGCCAGGGCCGAAGCGAGGATCTCGGGCTGCTGCTCGACGTGGCGAACCGCATCGAGGGGCACACCATCTGCGCGCTCGGCGACGCGGCCGCATGGCCCGTGCAGAGTTTCCTCAAGCATTACCTCCACGAGTTCAAGTACATGATCGAGCACCAGGGCCGCTCGATCGTCGACGGCGCGGCCGGCGGCACGGCAGCGGCGGCATAGAGGCGGGCGATGAGCGACGACGTGGTCAATATCGAAGTCAACGGGGTGCCCCTGAAAGCCCGCAGGGGGCAGATGATCATGCAGGTCACCGACCCCGCGGACATCTACATCCCCAGATTCTGCTATCACGACAAGCTCAGCATCGCCGCCAACTGCCGCATGTGCCTGGTCGAGGTCGAGAAGGCGCCGAAGCCGATGCCGGCCTGCGCCACGCCGGTGACCGAGGGCATGAAGGTGTTCACGCGCTCGCCGAAGGCGATCGCCGCGCAGCGCGCGACGATGGAGTTCCTGCTCATCAATCATCCGCTCGACTGCCCCATCTGCGATCAGGGCGGCGAGTGCGAGCTGCAGGATCTCGCCGTCGGCTTCGGGCGCGACGTCTCGCGCTTCACGGAGCGCAAGCGCACCGTGAAGGACAAGAACCTCGGGCCCCTGATCTCGACCGACATGACGCGCTGCATCCACTGCACCCGCTGCGTCCGCTTCGGCAGCGAGATCCAGGGGTATCCGCAGATGGGCACCACCGGCCGCGGCGAGCACATGGAGGTGGGCACGTACATCGAACAGAGCGTGGATCACGAGCTGTCGGCGAACATCATCGATTTGTGCCCGGTGGGCGCGCTCAACAACAAGCCGTTCCGCTATCACGCGCGCGCCTGGGAGATGCAGCAGCAGCCCCTGGTGTCGCCGCACGACGCCTTCGGCACCAACCTCTTCGCGCACGTGCTGCGCGGCAAGATCATGCGCGTGGTGCCGCGCGAGAACGAGCAGGTCAACGAGACCTGGATCCCGGATCGCGACCGCTTCGGCTTCGAGGGCATCTATTCGGACGAGCGCGCCACCCGCCCGATGATCCGGGTGAACGGCGCTCTCGCGCCCGTGGATTGGGAGGTGGCCCTCAACGCCGCCGCGGACGGCCTGCAGAAGGCCGTCGCCGCGAACGGACCCGCTGCGGCCGGATTCCTGGCCTCGCCCATGGCGACGGTCGAGGAGATGTACCTTCTGGCGAGAATCGCGCGCGGGCTCGGCACCGGCAACATCGACCACCGCCTGCGCCAGCTCGATTTCCGCGGCGAGGGGGCCGACCAGGTCTATCCGAATCTCGGCGTGAATCTGGCGGACGTCGACGCCCTGCAAGGGCTGCTGATCGTCGGCTCCAACCTGCGGCATGAAATGCCCATGCTCGCGCACCGGGTCCGCAAGGCCGCGATGAAGGGCGCCCGGGTGGCATTCCTCAATCCCCGGGAGTACGAGTACCTGTTTCCGGTGGCGGCCTACCGCAGGAGCGATGCGGACTTCGTCGCCGATCTCGCCGCCGTGGTGCGCGCCGTCGCGCAGGCGGCCGGCACGCCGGTTCCCGAAGGCGTGCGCCCGTCGGAGGTCAAGGACGCGCACCGGGCCCTGGCGGGAGCGCTCGCGGCGGGCACGCGGCGCGCCGTCATGCTGGGTACGCTGGCGCAGCGGCATCCGGCGTATTCGGAGCTGAAGACGCTGGCGGCAGCGCTCGCGGCCCTGACCGGCGCGAGCTTCGGGCTCATCACCGAGGGGCCCAACGCGGCCGGCGCCTATCTGGCCGGAGCGGTGCCGCACCGCGAGCCGGGAGGAATTGCGGCGGCGACGCCCGGCTTGCCGGCGCGCGCGATGCTCGAGGCGCGGCTCAAGGCCTACGTGCTGTTCGGCGGCGTCGACCCCGCCAACGATCTCGGGGAAATCGGCGGATCGCTGGCCGCGGCCGATCTGGTCGTCGCCGCCACGTCGCATTTGACGCCCGCCGTGCGCGACGTCGCCCACGTGGTTCTGCCCATCGGCTCGTTCGCCGAAAGCGCGGGAACCTTCGTCAGCATCGAGGGACGCTGGCAGAGCTGGCCCGGCGCGGCCAGGCTCCTGGGGGAGAGCCGGCCGGGGTGGAAGGTGCTGCGCGTGCTCGCCAATCTCCTGTCCATCCCCGGGGTCGATTACCTCAGCAGCGATGAGATTCGCGATGCGCTCAAGGAGGCTTGCGGCGCCCGGGTGACCTCGGCCCCCAGCGGCCCTGGCGCCGGCAGCGCCTCGATCGCGGGTTCACCGGCGCCCGCGGGGCGGTGGGTGGACATACCCCCGTACCAGGGCGACGCGCTGGTCAGGGCATCGGACGCGCTGGCCAAGACGAAGGACGGGCGCCTGGCCCGCGACGTGATCTGACCATGTGGGAATGGAGCCCGATTCGCGACTGGCTGGCCGAACGGATCACGGCGTACTGGACCACGCCGCTGCTCATCCTCGTGCAGGCGGTCATGGTGGTGGTCAGCCTGATCATCGTGATGGCCTACTACACGCTGGCCGAGCGCAAGGTCATCGGCTGGATGCAGGCGCGCAAGGGCCCGAACCGGGTCAACCTGCTGTGGATACCGGGAGCGGCGCAGCCGTTCGCCGACGTGTTCAAGCTCATGTTCAAGGAGATCGTGATTCCGGCCGATGCCAGCGGCTTCCTGTTCCGCCTGGCCCCGTTCCTGGCCATGATCCCGGCGCTCGGCATCTGGGCGGTCATTCCGCTGTCTCCGGTGGGCGTGTTCGCGAACATCGACGCGGGCCTGCTCTACGTGCTGGCGCTCACCTCCATGGGCGTGTACGGCATCATCCTGGCGGGATGGGCCGCCAACTCGAAGTACGCGTTCCTGGGCGCCATGCGCTCCGCGGCGCAGATCGTCGCGTACGAAATCGCCATGGGTTTCGCCATGGTCGGCGTGCTCATGGCCTCCGGCAGCCTCAACCTCGGCGACATCATCGGCGCGCAGCGCGGCGGGGCCTTGAGCTGGAACTGGTTCTGGCTGTTCCCTCTGCTCATCGTGTATTTCATCTCGGGCGTCGCCGAGACCAACCGGGCGCCGTTCGACGTAGCCGAGGGCGAATCCGAGATCGTGGCCGGATTCCACGTTGACTATTCGGGGATGGCGTTCGCGCTGTTCTTCATCGCCGAGTACGTCAACATGATCCTGATCTCGGTGCTCACCGTGGTGTTCTTCTTCGGCGGTTGGCTGTCGCCGCTGGACGGCTATCTCCCGGACACCGAATGGCTCGCGGCCCCGAGCTTCTTCTGGCTGGGGCTGAAGACGCTGTTCCCGATGTTCAGCTTCTTGTGGCTGCGGGCGACCTTCCCCCGCTACCGCTACGACCAGATCATGCGCCTCGGCTGGAAGGCGCTGATTCCCGTGACGTTGGTGTGGCTCCTCGTGGAGGGCGTCATGATGTATTGGCACGTCGGACCGTGGAAGGGGCATTCGTGATGAACGGCGTGCGCGGTTTCTTCAAGACCTTCCTGCTCTGGGAATTGCTGCAGGGACTGTGGGTCACGCTCAAGAACCTGTTCCGGCGCAAGGTCACGATCAACTACCCGGAGGAGAAGACCCCCCAGAGCGCGCGCTTTCGGGGCCTGCACGCGCTGCGCCGTTATCCGAACGGCGAGGAGCGCTGCATCGCCTGCAAGCTCTGCGAGGCGGTGTGCCCGGCGCTCGCGATCACCATCGAGTCCGGCGTGAGCAGCGACGGCACCCGCCGCACCACGCGCTACGACATCGACCTCTTCAAGTGCATCTACTGCGGCTTCTGCGAGGAGGCGTGCCCGGTCGACGCCATCGTCGAGACGCGGCTGCTCGAATATCACATGGAGAACCGCGGCGAGAACATCATGAGCAAAGACAAGCTGCTCGGAATCGGCGAACGCTACGAAGCCATGATTGCGGCCGATCGCGCCGCCGACGCGCGGTACCGGTGATGTTTGCGACCATTCTCTTTTTCGCGTTCTCAGCGGTGCTGATCTGCGCCGCGCTCGGCGTGATACTGGCCCGCAACCCGGTCCATTGCGCGCTGCTCCTGGTGCTGTGCTTCTTCACTAGCGCGGCCATCTGGCTGCTGCTCGACGCCGAGTTCCTCGGGATCGTCCTGGTGCTGGTCTACGTGGGCGCCGTGATGGTGCTGTTCCTGTTCGTGGTGATGATGCTCGACGTCAACGTCGAGGAGATTCGCAGGGGCCTGGCGGGCTACTGGCCGCTCGCCGTGCCGGTGGCCGGGTTCGTCGTGTTCGCCATCGTCAACGTGATCGTGGTCAGGCGCCTGGGCGGCATGGGCTACAAGAGCGCGCCGCCGCTGCCCGAGCACTATTCGAACACCCGGGCGCTGGGTACGGTGCTGTTCACGCAGTACGCCTATCCGGCGCAGATCGCGGCTTGCATCCTGCTGGTGGCCAGCGTGGCCGCCATCGTCCTGACGCTGCGCCGGCGCCGGGGGCTCAAGGTTCAGGACATCAACCGGCAGGTCGCGGTGCGCGGCCGGGACCGTCTGCGGGTCGTCAAGATGGCCTCCGAGAAGCGGCCATGATCACGCTCACTCACGTGCTGGCGCTCTCGGGCGTGCTGTTCGCCATAGGGGTGGCCGGAGTGTTCCTGAACCGCAGGAACATCATCGTGCTGCTGATGTGCATCGAGCTCATGCTGCTCGCGGTCAATTTCAACTTCGTGGCCTTCTCGCGCTTCCTCGGCGACATCAACGGCCAGGTATTCGTGTTCTTCATCTTGACCGTGGCCGCGGCGGAGGCGGCCATCGGGCTCGCGATCCTGGTCGTGCTGTTCCGGGAACGGCGCAGCATCGACGTCGAAGACATCGACACGCTCCAGGGCTGAGGAACCAAGGGACAGAAGGGGTAAGTTAATAAAAATGCAGTCGATCTACCTCACGATCGCCCTCGCGCCTCTGGCGGCCGCGATAATCGCCGGGCTGTTCGGCCGGATCATCGGCCGCGCCGGCGCGCATACCGTGACCATCGCCGCCGTGGCGCTGTCGTGCGGGCTGTCCATGTACGTGCTGTGGAAGTTCATGGCCTTTGGGATGGCGCCGTACGACGGCACGGTGTACACCTGGCTGGTCAGCGACGGCCTGACGATGCAGGTCGGGTTCCTGATCGACCATCTGTCCGCCATGATGATGGTGGTGGTGACGTTCGTGTCGCTGATGGTGCACGTCTACACCATCGGATACATGCACGACGACGCCGGCTACACGCGATTCTTCAGCTACATCTCGCTGTTCACCTTCGCCATGCTGATGCTGGTGATGTCGAACAACTTTATGCAGCTGTTCTTCGGCTGGGAGGCCGTCGGACTGGTCTCCTACCTGCTGATCGGATTCTGGTACACGCGGCCGACGGCGGTGTTCGCCAATTTCAAGGCGTTCATCGTCAATCGCATCGGCGACTTCGGCTTCGTGCTCGGGATCGCGGCGGTGCTGCGCTATACGGGCTCGCTCGACTACGCCACGGTGTTCGCGCATGCCGATCACTTCGCCGGCGGCTTCATTCACCTGGGCGGCTCGACCTACTGGTCGGCGATCACCTTCACCTGCATCTGCCTGTTCATCGGCGCCATGGGCAAGTCGGCGCAGGTGCCGCTGCACGTGTGGCTGCCCGACTCCATGGAGGGTCCGACCCCGATCTCGGCGCTGATCCACGCGGCAACCATGGTGACGGCGGGCATATTCATGGTGGCGCGCATGTCGCCGCTGTTCGAGTTGTCCGACACCGCCCTGTCGTTCGTGCTCATCATCGGGGCCACGACGGCGTTCTTCATGGGATTGCTCGGCATCGTCAACAACGACATCAAGCGGGTGGTGGCGTACTCGACGCTGTCGCAGCTCGGCTACATGACCGTGGCGCTGGGCGTGTCGGCGTACGGCGCCGGGATCTTCCATCTTATGACGCATGCGTTCTTCAAGGCGCTGCTGTTCCTCGCGGCGGGCTCCGTGATCATCGCCATGCACCACGAACAGGACATGCGCAAGATGGGCGGCCTGCGCAAGTACCTGCCGATCACGTACTGGACCTGCCTGGTGGGCGCGCTGGCGCTGATCGGATTTCCAGGCACCTCGGGGTTTTTCTCCAAGGATTCGCTGATCGAGGCGGTGGGCGCCTCGCACCGCGCCGGGTCGGGATATGCCTATGTCTGCGTGATCGCCGGCGTGTTCATCACGGCGCTGTACACCTTCCGGATGTTCTTCATGACGTTCCACGGCGAGGAGCGCATGGACCATCACACCAAGGAACATTTGCACGAGAGCCCGTGGGTGGTGACCCTGCCGCTGGTGCTGCTCGCGATCCCGTCGGCCGTCATTGGATGGTTCACGGTGGGGCCGGTGCTGTTCGGCAAGTTCTTCGAGGGCTCCATCAAGGTGCTGCCGGCCAACGACGTCATCGGGCACATGGCGGAGGAGTTTCACGGCAGCGGCGCCTTCCTGGCGGATGCCTTCTTGAGCCTGCCCCTATACCTGGCGCTTGCGGGAGTCGCAACCGCGTACCTGTTCTTCTTGAAAAAGCCGGCGCTCGCGGATGCGACGCAGCGCTCCCTTCATTGGCTGTACCGGATCCTGGTCGATAAATACGGCTTCGACTGGTTCAACGAGCACGTGCTGGCGGCGGGCGCCCGGATGCTCGGCGCCGGGCTGTGGAAGGTGGGCGATCAGGCCGTGATCGACGGCGGCGCGGTCAACGGCAGCGCGCGACTGGTCGGGTGGCTGAGCTCGGTGATGCGCTATGCGCAGTCGGGGTACCTGTATCACTACGCGTTCGCGATGATCCTCGGCCTCGCATCGCTGCTGCTGTGGGTGATCTGGCGGCCATGATGTTCAACGACCATCTGCTGAGTTTGCTCATCTGGCTGCCCATCGCCGGCGGCTTCGTCGTGCTGGGTTTGGGCCAGCGCGCCGCCGCGGCGCGCTGGCTGTCGCTCGCGGTGTCGGCCGCGACATTCCTGCTCAGCATCCCGCTGTGGGCCGGCTTCAAGACCGGAACGGCGGCGATGCAATTCGTCGAGCGGGCGCCTTGGATCCCGGCCATCCATTCCGATTTCTTCATCGGCGTCGACGGGATCTCCATGCCGCTGATCCTCCTCACCACGTTCACGACGGTGCTGATCGTCGTCGCCGGCTGGGTGAGCATCGAGAAGCGGGTTGCCCAGTACTTTGCCGCGTTCCTGATCTTGGAAGGCCTGATGATCGGCGTGTTCGCCGCGCTCGACGGCGTGCTGTTCTACGTGTTCTGGGAGGCAATGCTGCTGCCGATGTTCATCATCATCGGCGTCTGGGGCGGACCGCGGCGGGTGTACGCCACCATCAAGTTCTTCCTGTACACGTTCCTGGGGTCGCTCCTCATGCTGGTCGCGCTGATCTACCTGTACCTGCAGTCCGGCAGCTACGAGTTGTCGGCGTTCCAGGCCATGCCGCTCACCCTGAACGAGCAGATCCTGATATTCCTGGCGTTTTTGGCCGCGTTCGCGGTCAAGGTGCCGATGTGGCCGGTGCATACCTGGCTCCCGGACGCGCACGTGGAGGCGCCGACCGGCGGCTCGGTGGTGCTCGCGGCCGTCATGCTCAAGATGGGGGGCTACGGCTTCCTGCGATTCTCCCTGCCGATCGCGCCCGATGCGAGCCGCCATCTCGACTGGCTCGTGATCGCGCTGTCGCTGATTGCGGTGGTGTACATCGGCTTCGTGGCCCTGGCCCAGACCGACATGAAGAAGCTGATCGCGTACTCCTCGATCGCGCACATGGGCTTCGTCACGCTGGGTTCGTTCATCGGCTATCAGATCGTCGCCGTCACCGGCCGCACGGCGGGCATCGCGATGGGTCTCGACGGAGCGATCGTTCAGATGCTGTCCCATGGCCTGGTGTCCGGCGCGATGTTCCTGTGCGTCGGGGTCATGTACGACCGGGTGCACAGCCGCGATATCGCGGCCTACGGCGGGGTGGTCAACACCATGCCGGCGTTTGCCGCCTTCATGGTCCTGTTCTCGATGGCGAACGCCGGATTGCCGGGAACGTCCGGGTTCGTGGGCGAGTTCCTGGTCATTCTGGCGTCGTTCAAGGCGAACGTCTGGTACGCATTCCTGGCGGGCACGACGCTGGTGCTGGGCGCGGCCTATACGCTGTGGCTGGTGAAGCGCGTGATCTTCGGCGCCGTGGCGAACGACAAGGTGGCGGCGTTGAAGGACCTCGACGGGCGCGAGTATTTCGTGCTCTCCGCGCTCGCAGCCGCGGTGCTGCTGGTCGGCCTCTGGCCCGCGCCGCTGCTCGACGTCATGCGCGCGACCACGCAGCATTTAGCCCAGCAGTTGCTGGTCTCGAAGATTCTTCCGTAAGGGTGCCATGAACTCCTTCAGCGTCGCCAATTACAATTCGGGACTCGCCCTCGCCGGACCCGAGATCTTCCTGGGCCTGGCTGCGTGCGTGATCCTGATGCTGGACCTGATGCTCAAGGACGCGCAGCGCCACCTGACCGGCGTTCTGGCCGTCGTGGCGCTGCTCGTGACCGCGGTGCTGACGGTGATGCTGCCGGTGCATTCGAAGGTGGTGGCCCTCGGCGGCATGTTCGAACTGGACCGGCTGGCCCAGGTGCTGAAGGTGGTGACGCTGCTCACGGTGACGGTGGTGTTCGTGTACTCGACGGACTACCTGAAGCGCAGGCAGCTGCTCAAGGGCGAGTACTACGTGCTCGGCCTGTTCGCCACGCTCGGAGGGATGGTGCTGATCTCGGCAGGGAGCCTGCTCACGCTGTACCTCGGGCTGGAATTGATGTCGCTGTGCCTGTACGCGATGGTCGCCTTCGACCGGGATTCCGGCATCGCCGCCGAGTCCGCCATCAAGTATTTCGTGCTGGGATCCATGGCGTCGGGAACGCTGCTGTACGGGATGTCGATCGTCTACGGCGTCACCGGGAGCCTCGAACTCGCGAACATCGCGATCCGCGTGCACGGCGGATTCGCCGGCAACGTCGGCCTGCTGTTCGGCATGGCGTTTCTCATCGTCGGCATCGGATTCAAGCTGGGCGCGGTGCCGTTCCACATGTGGATTCCGGATGTGTACGAGGGTTCGCCCACCTGCGTGACCGTGTTCATCGGCACGGCATCCAAGCTGGCGGCTTTCGCCCTGGCGATGCGGCTCCTGCCCGAGGCGCTCGCGGGGTCGCAGCCCGATTGGAGCCAGATGCTGGTCGTGCTCTCGATGCTGTCGATCGCCATCGGCAACGTGGTCGCGGTGGCGCAGACGAACCTCAAGCGCATGCTGGCGTACTCGACCATCTCTCATGTGGGATACATGCTGCTGGGCATTCTCTCGGGCACGTCGCAGGGCTACCAGGCCGCCATGTTCTACATGGTGAGCTACGTGGTGGTGGCCGCCGGCGCCTTCGGCATGATCCTGCTGCTGGCGCGGCAGGGCTTCGAGGCTGACAAAATCACCGACTTCAAGGGCTTGAACGCGCGCAGCCCCTGGTTCGCCGGCATGATGGCGATACTCATGTTCAGCCTCGCCGGGCTGCCGCCCTTCGTCGGATTCTGGGCCAAGTTCGGCGTGATCCAGGCGGTCCTCAACGTGAACCTCACCTGGCTCGCGGTGGCGGCCGTGCTGTTCTCCGTGGTGGGGGCTTTCTTTTATCTGCGCATCGTCAAGCTCATGTACTTCGACGCACCGGTGGATACGGCCGTGATCGGCGGATCCATGCTGATGCGCACGGTGTTGAGCGCCAACGCGCTGCTGGTGTTCGCGCTGGGCGTGGCGCCGGCGACGCTGATCGCGCTGTGCCAGCGGGCCTTGCCGTAGCGGCGGGACGCAACACCCGCGACCGAACGGGCGGGTCGCCCACTTGCATTGGCCGCCGTAGCTAGTACAATGAGCGGCTCTCCGGTGCGGGGTGGAGCAGTCTGGCAGCTCGTCGGGCTCATAACCCGAAGGTCGTAGGTTCAAATCCTACCCCCGCTACCAATTAAAACAAATACTTACGACGAAAATCTCCAAACTGGATTGGCTAGACTGTGACCAAATTGTGCCCTAGAAGGGCACAGTACTTACTGGAATCACGCAACGTCGGCTCATCGCGACCTGCCAGATCAATGATGAATTCGTGTGGCGAATTTACTGGCGCTCCTGATCCCGCCGTCCCGCATTGGCCGCAAATTCAGCATCTTGCGAGACGCATGATGCCTTCTTCCGCGACGTAGCGGCGTGCGTGCGAGCGGCTTATCCATCGCACGTGGCGAGTCGATGCTCCGCGACGACCATCGGGTTCATGCCCCGTACGTCGATGTGTGCTCTCGGGCGATGATTTTTCCCGCACACGTTATTAGTGGCGTTTGCGACATTTCGGGCTCACGTGATTCTATCGTTCGCCCAGATGTGTCTGGCCCCTGTCGGGCTAGAAGCGGGCGGACGGATTAAACTCACGTGGACATTGGAGCGTCCGCTCGGCTTCGGAAGCGGACCTCCATCAGCCTCATCAACGAAGGTCGTGCACTTCCAGTCCACATTGACGAGGTCGATGAACCTGCTGCGTCAAAGCGTAAGCGGCCACAACGGCCGCGGTAAAGCCAGATGCAGCGCCGATGCCGAGCGACCAGCGCGGGCCGGGATGGTCGGCGATCCAACCTACGATTGGCGCGCCAATTGGCGTGCCCCCGAGCGCGATGCCGAGACGGAGCGCCATCACTTGTCCTCGCGCATGGCGGGCTCGGTCGAGAGCTGCATCAGGGTGTTGGTCGCGTTGGTGAAGGTCAAAGCGGCCATGCCGATGACGACCAGCGCGCCAGCGAACAGCCAATAGTTCGGGGCGATGGCGGCCAGCGTGCAGCCCAGCCCGAAAGTCAGGGCACCGATCAACAGCGACATGAATCGCGGTCTGCCACGACCGGCGGCAAGCAGGGCGCCCGAGATCGTGCCGATGGCCATGATCGATGACAGGAGACCATAGCCGCGCGCATCGGTGTGGAAGACCCCGACGGCCAGGGTCGAGATGAAGATCGGGAAGTTCAGTCCGAAGGTGCCGATCAGGAACAGCATGACCAGGATTGCCTTGAGGTCCGGTCGGGACCATACATAGCGAAATCCTTCGGTGAAGCCGCCCTTGGTGCGGCGAGCCCTCGCGTTCGCACGCAACTCGGAGACGCGGAACAACGACAAGGAGGCTAGAACCGCGACAAAACTGGCACCGTTGATCAGGAACGCCCAGCCGGTGCCGACCGAAGCGATGACCAGACCGGCAACCGCAGGCCCGATCATCTGCGCGGCATTGAACGAGGTCGAATTGAGCGCGACCGCGTTCGACAGATCCGCGTCGCCGACAAGTTCCGCCACGAAGGTCTGGCGCACCGGCGCATCGAATGCTGCCGCGCAGCCGGACAGAAAGGCAAATATATAGACGTGCCAGAGCTGGACGACGCCCGTCACGGTGAGTACCCCCAACGCCAGGGCAGCAGCAGAAGCTGGGGGCCGAACTGGAGCGCCATGACCATGCCCACGGCTGATGCGTTGTGATGTGTAAGCTGGGTGAGCACAAGCCAGTCCTGGGCCGTGCGCTGCATCCAGGTTCCTACGTTGGAAACCAACGCGCCCGCCGCCCAGACCCGATAGTTGAAGCTCCTTAGCGAACGAAAGACGCCGGTGGCCGTTGCGGTCATGAACGCTCTGGTCTATGACCGCCGTGCAGGCGGCCAAATAGCCGCGCGGAAAACAGCCCAATGGCCAGGATGCCGAGCCCGAACGCAATGACATCGCCCGTGATCTTCAATCCGAAATCGCCGACGCGGCAGACGAGCACGTAGCCGACGACGATATTGAAGAATCCCCATAGCACGTTCACGGTCGAGGAGGAAAGCCCTTGCCCCGGCGGCTTGGCGAACGGGCTCTGGAACGGCTCTCCCATCACGCCGCTGACAAAATGCGGCACGGCGTTCGCGAGAAAGGCACCACCGAAGAAGTAGGACACGAGATGCAGCCATTCCATTTTCAGGCGCTCCTCGTTCTGAGCAGATTGACGATTTCCTGGGTAGTGCCAGTTTCTCCCAGCTTCGGAAAGACGTTCTTGATGCTGAAGTCGTGCGCGTCGAGACGCCCGTCCGTCATGGCGTCGAGGGCCAAGGTGACGTTGAATCCCTGCTCATATGCCTGGCGAGCGGTCGCATCGACGCCGGTCCCGGTGGCGACGCCGGTGACGACCACCTGGGTGATGCCCAGCGCCTTCAGCCGGTATTCGAGGTCGGTGCTGGCGAACGCGCCCCAGGTCCGCTTCGTCACGACGATGTCGCCAGGCTGCTGTTCGAGTTCGGGGATGAAGTCGGTCCACCCGGCCGGAAGTGGTTCGCTGTGGCGCGGTCGCTCGGTGCGGCCGGGTGCTCCACCGGCGACGTTGACCAGCACGACCGGCAAGCCGCGTTCGCGAAACGCGTCGAGCAGCGCGCGCGAGCGCTCCACGATCTTGTCGATGGGGTGGATGAAGGAGGAGCCGACGATACCTTTTTGCAGATCGACGATGATGAGGGCGGTGTTCGGATCGAGCGTGGTGAGGGCCATGTTTTTCCTGAAAAGGTCTGGGAATGGCTCAGAAGTCGGCGAGCCGCTGCAGCAGTTTCACCGCCGCCGCGAGTGCGTCCTGTTCTTGGGGAGACAATTGCGCCTGCAGGGCACGGAACAGCCAGTCGTCTTTGGCGGCCCGGCTGGCCTTGAGGGTTTTTCGGAAAGTGGGGGTCAGGGCGATCAGTGTTTGCCGACCGTCGGTCGGGTCGGGTTCGCCACTGATGGCCCTCATAGCCTCCAGACCGGCCACAGTGACACGCATGGACTGCGGGCGCACACTCTCCGCGCGCGCGAGGGCGGAGACGGTTGCAGGGCCGTCACGATCCAGGCGGAGTAGAACCGACTTCTGGGCCGATGTGAAGTCGCCCGGATGCGCCTGTTCC
>Ga0302279_10000071_pt1 | contig 131246 bp, 123 predicted proteins | sample III_Bog_N3_3_FD_194541 | JGI IMG/M metagenome (GOLD analysis project Ga0302279, IMG submission 194541) | Peat permafrost microbial communities from Stordalen Mire near Abisko, Sweden - III_Bog_N3_3 | ecosystem: Environmental > Terrestrial > Soil > Wetlands > Peat | place: Sweden: Abisko... | reverse complement strand
GCTTACGCAGATCCAGAGAATAAGGCTTGCCCATCCATGCTGGCCTCCAACCCAGCCAGCATGGTGAATCAGAAATGCACTGATTTGGGAATCCCAAATCGATTCAGGCTAATGACATCCCGCTTTAGGCCACCAGTGCCAGCCCCGCGACGTTACTCGCCACGCACTGATTGCGGCCGTTGGCCTTGGCCGCGTAAAGCGCCTGGTCGGCGGCTTTCACCAGTTCGAACCATTCCATCGTCGTGTCCGGCGTCAGGCTGGCGACGCCGATGCTGACCGTGGTGACGGTCGGCTGTTCCGACCATTGCTGGACTTTCTGCCGGATCGTTTCGGCCACCCCCAGCGCTTCGGCGGCCGACAGCCCCGGCAACAAGACCGCAAATTCCTCGCCGCCGTAGCGTGCGGCGCAGTCTCCGGCCCGCCGCACCGAATCCGAGATGCAGATGGCGACCCCGATCAGCACCTGGTCGCCGGCCTGGTGTCCAAAATTGTCGTTGTAGGATTTGAAATGGTCGGCATCGATCATCAAAAGCGCAAGCTGCGTTTTATAGCGTGCCGCGCGCCGCCATTCGCTGTCGATCGCGGTATCGAATTTGCGGCGGTTCTTCAGCCCGGTAAGGGCGTCGGTGGTGGCAAGCTCCTCGAGCTTCTCCTCGGCCCCGGCGCGGCGGTCGATCTCGCGGGCGAGGAACAGCGTCACGCCGACCACGAACAGCACCAGCGCCGTGATGATCGCGCCGATCCGGATCGCCTCGGTGCGCCAAAGGCTGAGAATGCCGCTCCAGGGCTTGCCGACCAGAACCACAAGCGGCCTCGTGCCGTCGCGCCAGACCACGAGCCGCTGCACATGATCTATCGCGCCTGGTCCCGAATAGGATCCGCTCGGCTCGGACAAGGCGCGCCTGGCGCCCGGCGTATTGCCGATATTCCTGCCGATCACGTCGAGGTCGAACGGCGTCCGCATGATCACGGTGCCGTCGCGGCGCAGGACGGTGATGATATCATCGGGGTCGAGATGCAGGCGGCCAAACAAGTCGTGAAAATAGCTGAAGCGGATCGAGCCCGCGACCACGCCGAGAAAGCGTCCGTCGGCGCCGGTGATGCGCCGGCTGAGGACGATGGCATAGGCGCCGTGATGCAGCATCGGACGGCTGATGAACAGGCCGGCGTCGGGCCGGTCGCGATGCACCCGGAAGTACTCCTCGTCGCCGCAATTCTCGGGCCGCGGGTCCAGCGTCGAGGCGTCGACGGTCAGTTGTCCTTCCGCATTGAACACCTGGATGGCGCCGAAATGCTTGGCGGTGGCGGCGTGATCGAACAGGATCAGCTGCCGGACCGGCTTGCTGACGTCGGCGATCTCCGGCAACACCATGTTGTTGGCGACGGCGTGCAACGACAGGTCATAGAGCTCGACGTTGCGGCTGATGTCGGCATCGATGCTCGATGCAAGGTTTTCGATCGATTGCCGCGCCAGCAGTTCCTCGCCGCGCCGCATGTCGAGCAGCACGCTGGCGCAGATCGCGGTGAATCCGATCACCGTCACCACGGAAGAAACGATCAGCAGCTTCGCTGATAGCCGCCAAGGCTGGCTGGCAACGTTGCTGCACCGTCCCGATCCCATCGCTCGCTCCCGAGCCCGACTATACGCCCAAAATCGTTGCACCCGGCTTAAGTGACGACAACGATGCGGGAATAAGTTAACGGTGGGTTGCCGGGACTGCGCCGGCGGCATGACATTTTTCGGCAACCGCACAGCCAGGGATCACCGTGAACGACTACGACGCGCTGCGCGATTATCTGAAGCAGCAGACGCTGCCCGAATTCGTACTGAGCTTCGAGCGGATCGAGGAGATCATCGACGCGCCGCTGCCGCGCGCGGCGCACCGCGCGTCGTGGTGGGAGACCCTGCGCAGCCCGCAGGAAAAGATGCCGCAGCGGGAGGCCTGCCTGGCCGGCGGCTACATCGCCACCCGGCTGGCGGACGGCAGGAGCGTGAGGTTCAAGCGGGTTGTCAAGAAGCTGACTTAGAAGCGGTCGAATCCTCAGCCGCTGCGCGTCATTCACCGCCCGTCAACGACAGGGAGCGTTAGCTCGCCGCCTCGAGCCGTTCCTCGGTGAGCAGCCGCATCGCGGCGTCGGCGTCCATCGGCTCGCCGAACGCAAAGCCCTGGGCGTATTCGCAGCCGAGCTGGTAGAGCTCGACCGCATCCGAATCGGTCTCGGCACCTTCGGCGACGACGTCCATGCCGAGGTCGTGCGCCATCGCGATGATCGATTTCAGGATCACCGGCCTGGTGCCGCGGCTGGTGGTGCGCACGAACGACTGGTCGATCTTGATGGTGTCGAACGGAAAGCGCTGCAGATAGGCCAGCGACGAATGGCCGGTGCCGAAATCGTCCAGCGACAGCCCGGTGCCGAGCTCGCGAATACGCGTCAGCATCTGCGCCGCGTGTTCCGGGTTCTCCATCACAAGCGATTCCGTCAGCTCCAGCTTCAGCGTGCCGCGCGCCACCGAGGAGCGCGACAGCACGGTACGGATGTCGTGGATCAGGTCGTGCCGCAGCAATTGCCGGGAGGAGACGTTGACGCTGGCGAAGATCGGTTCGCGCGAGCGCATCGCCCGCTGCCAGATCGAAAGTTGCCGTGCGGTCTGGTCCATCACGAACATGCCGAGATCGACGATCAGCCCGATCTCCTCGGCGATCGAGATGAATTCCACCGGCGACATCCGGCCGAGCTTGGGATGATCCCAGCGCGCCAGCGCCTCGAAGCCGGCAATCGAGCGATCTTCCAGCCGCACGATCGGCTGGTACAGGATGGTGATTTCCTGGCGCTCGATGGCCCGGCGCAATTCGGATTCCAGCGTCAGCCGGTCGGTCTTGCGGGCGCGCATCGCCGGCTTGTAGACGTCGATGCGGTCGCCGCCGATGCGCTTGGAATGATACATCGCTAGCTCGGCGTCCTTGATGATCTCTTCGGACAGCTGGGTCTGCGGATCGCTCAGCGCCAGGCCGATCGAGGCGGTGAGGAATATCTCGCGGTCGTTGAAGGCGATCGGCGCGCGGATGGTCTTGCGGATGGTCTCGGCGAACGCGGTGATGCGCGCCGGGTCCTGTTCCGACATCAGGATCAGGCCGAACTGGTCGCCGGCCAGCCGCGCCAGCGTATCCTGCGGCTTCAGGATGCGGGTCAGCCGCCGCGCGAGCGTCAGCAGGATCGAATCGCCGACCGCGATGCCGACGGAATCGTTGACCTGCTTGAAGCGGTCGAGGTCGATCACCATCAGGGTCGGGCGCAGGTTGGGCATGGTCTTGGCGAAATTGGCGACCGCGCCGAGGCGGTCGATGAACAATTTGCGGTTCGGCAGCCCGGTAAGATTGTCATGCACCGAATCGTGCAGCAGGCGTTCCTCGGCATTCTTGGCCTCGGTGACGTCGGTCAGGGTGCCGACCACCCGCGAGACCTCGCCGTCGGAACCGACCACCGGGCGCGCCTTCAGCGCAAACCACATGAAATGGCCGTCCGGCGTGCGCAGCCGGAAATCCTGCACCAGCCGGCCGCGGCGCTGGTCTAGCACGCTGTCGAGCGCGGCGCGAAACCGGTCCTGATCGAGCGGGTGCAGCACCTCGAGCCATTTCGCGGCAGGGCCCTCCAGCGTGCCGCGTTTCAGTCCGAGCAGGCTTTCGGTCTCCGGGCTGGTGAAGACCTTGTCGGCCGAGACGTCCCAGTCCCAGATCAGATCGCCGGAGCCGGTCAGCGCCAGCGCTCTTCGCTCGACGTCGGAAACCACCCCGGTGCTCGCGCCGCCGCCGGCGAAGGCGTGCTGCATCACGGTAAATCCGATCAGCATCACGATCAGCACCAGGCCGCCGAGCAGCGCCGGGCCGACGATGTCGTTGGTGACGCTGCCCTCCACGGTCATGCCCGCCGCGATCACCCAGACCACCAGCAGGAACCAGGTCGGGATCAGCAGCACCGCGCGATCGAACCCATGGGTCGACAGATAGACGATCAGCGCGAAGCCCGCGAACGCGATCAGCACCAGCGACATCCGCGCGATGCCCGAGGCCACCGCGGGGTCGAACAAGGCCAAAGCCACCAGCGAGCCGAGAAAGGCGAGCCAGCCGACGGTGATATGCGAATAGCGCACATGCCAGCGGCTGAGATTGAGATAGGCGAACAGGAATACCAACAGCGTTGCGGCCAGGATCGCCTCGCCCGCCGCGCGCCAGACCCGCTCGGCATTGTTCGACATGTCGAGCACCTTGCCCCAGAAGCCGAAATCGACGCCTATATAGACCAGCACCGCCCACGCCAGCGCCGCGGCGGCGGGAAACATGATGCTGCCCTTGACCACGAACAGGATGGTCAACACCAGCGCCAGCAGGCCGGAAATGCCGATCACGATGCCCTGATACAGCGTGAACGAGTTGACCTTGTCCTTGTAGGCGTCGGGCTCCCACAGATAGAGCTGCGGCAGCTTGTCGGTGCGCAGCTCGGCGACAAAGGTGATGACGGCGCCGGGATCGAGCGTGATGCGGAAGATGTCCGCGGTGGCGCTTTCCTGGCGTTCGGGACGGTCGCCGGTCGACGGCGTGATGGTCGCGATCCGCGACATTCCGAGATCGGGCCACAACAGCCCCGACGACACGATGCGGTAATGCGGCGCGACGATCAGGCGGTCGAGCTGGTCGTCGGTGTTGTTGGCGAGCGCGAACACCACCCAGTTCTGGCCGCCTTCACGGGCGCGGACCTCGATGCGGCGGACGATGCCGTCGGTGCCCGGCGCGGTCGACACCTGGATGCGGTCGGTGTCGCTGTGCTGATGGTCGAGCACCGCGGTGAGGTCGATCGCAGGCGCGTTGCTGTTGACGCTGACGGCGTCAATGGCACGCGCCGGCGATCCGGCGGCAAAAATCATGAGGCCCAGCGCGAGGGGCGCAAGGCACCTGATCAGACGCAATGTCAGTTCTCCGCGGTCACAACGTTCCCGGCCGAGAGGAACCGCCCGGCATGGTCGCGATAAATGACATGAATGCGAGGGAAATCAAAGGGTTTCCAGCCAGGCTTCGGTCACGGGGATTCGGCGGCCAACACAATTTTGCCAATATGTTCGCTGCTTTCCATGCGCCGATGGGCATCGGCGGCCTTTTCCAGCGGGAATGTGCTGTCCATCAGGGGCTTGACCCGTCCTTCACGCAGCAGCGGCATCACCCTGGCCTCGATCGCGCCGACCATCGCCGCCTTGTCGGCGTTGCTGCGCGGGCGCAGCGTCGAACCGGTGTGGTGCAGCCGCTTCACCATGAGTTTGGCAAAATTGACGTTGGCCTTGGGTCCGCCGAGGAATGCGATCTGAACCACGCGGCCGTCGACCGCGGCAGCGTCGTAATTGCGCTCGATGTAATCGCCGCCGACCATGTCGAGAATGACATTGGCGCCCGTGCCCGCTGTCGCCGTCTTCACTTCGGCGACGAAATCCCCGGTCTTGTAGTTGATGGCGTGGTCGGCGCCGAGTTTTATACAGGCGTCGGCCTTGGGCTGCGATCCGACGGTGACGATCACCTTGGCGCCGAAGGCCTTGGCGAGTTGTATCGCCATGGTGCCGATGCCCGAGGAGCCACCGTGGATCAGAAGCGTCTCGCCGGCCTTCAGCGCCCCGCGCTCGAACACATTGTGCCAGACCGTCATCAGCGTTTCCGGGATGGCGCCGGCCTCCAGCATCGACAGCGCCGCCGGCACCGCCATGGCCTGGGCATCCTGCGCGATGCAGTATTGCGCATAGCCGCCACCGGCCACCAGCGACATCACCTTGTCGCCGAGCTTGTGCCTGACGGCGCCGGGGCCGACCGCGACCACCGTGCCGGCGACTTCGAGGCCCGGCAAGTCGCTGGCGCCTGGCGGCGGCGGATAGGCGCCGGAGCGTTGGGCGACGTCCGGGCGATTTACCCCCGCTGCTGCCACCTTGATCAGGATTTCGCTTGGGCCGGGTACCGGAACCGCGCGGGTTTCCGGCAAAAGCACCTCCGGACCGCCGGGCTTGCTGATGCCCATGACGGTCATTTGCGCGGGCAGCTTTTCCATGATTTGTCCTTGCCAAACGCGAAAATCGCGAAACAGGCACCTGCTTAGCCAGCCGCGCTCCGACTGGCAACCGTTTCACGGCCCGGCGGCCACGGAGGACAATGCATGGCAATCGAGGACGACGACAAACCGCGCAAGAAAGTCAGCCACGAAATCGGACAGGACCTGTCGCTGCTGTCGGTCGAGGAACTCGCCGAGCGCATTGCGCTGATGACGACCGAGATTGAGCGGCTGCAAGCCGCCATGGGCAAGAAGCGCGCCTCCAGGGACGCCGCCGACCGCTTTTTCAAGAACTGAACGATCGGAAAGTGGTCTGGACGCGGTGCTGGACCGGATCAGCAGCGCAGGGCTGGCGCAATGCTCGGCCACCGGGGCACGAGACCCTGTCGGCCAATGGCCGACATTGCAAAACAGGTCGGCCAATGCCCCGACATGGCAAACGAAGGCTGAAGAAAATCGTTCGTTTACGACCTGTTAAGCTTTCCCGGTTATGAATTGGATGTCCTCTTTTGGACACCGAGTGGCTCCTGTCCACTCTGTTTGACGCCTCCCTGTTATCAACTTCAAAAGCCGCCGGAAACGGCGGCTCTTTTTTTGGGGCGCGTTTCGGTTCCTTACCGCACCGACTGGAAACCATAAAAAGTCTTGTGGCTGGACTCCCGGCTGCGGGCGCGCAATGATTTGTTCATCATAAGCCGGCGCGTTGCAAAGCCGGCGGCGTAAATAATGGCGTGAGGCGTTAACCATGTCGGATCGTTCGCAAGGCGAAACCGCTCTCGTACAATTCAGCGAGCGGCTGACAAACTCCGCGGCGTTCGGCACCCTGTTCCGGGAAGGCATGGATCTGGTCGAGGAGACCGCCGCCTATCTCGATGGGATCGGCCGGGTCGAGGCCAAGGCGCTGGATCGCTCGGTCAGCCTCACCTATGCGACGGAAAGCATGCGCCTGACCACGCGGCTGATGCAGCTGGCCTCGTGGCTCTTGCTGCACCGTGCCGTGAAGGAAGGCGAGATGACGCTGAGCCAGGCCAATCGCGAAAAGACCAAGGTCAAGCTCAGCGCCGCCGATCCCGGCTCGGACGCCATGATCGAAAAGCTGCCGCAGCAATTGCAGGACCTGATCGCCCGCTCGATGACGCTGCAGGTCAAGGTTCGCCGTCTCGACAGCACCATCCATGCACCGGTGTCGGAACGGGCCGCGATCGGCAATCCGCTGGTGCCGCAACTCAACCGCCTGAAGGCGGCCTTCGAGCGCTGAAGCTGGAAATTTCAATTCAACCCGTCATTCCGCGGCGATGCCGAGCATCGAACCCGGAATCCCCGGATTCCCGGATGTGCAACTGCACATCCGAGGTCTGGTCCTTCGGACCCTGGCGCAAGGAGGTCGCAAAGCAAAACGCCCCTGGCCAGGCCGGGGCGTTTTGACGTTTTGCCTCGAAGTGGGAAGGCCGGTTGTCTCGAAATGAGAAAGCCGGGCGGCCTCACTCCTTCTTGAGGAAACCCGAGAACTTCTTCTGGAACCGCGACACACGGCCGCCCCGATCGAGCAGCTGCTGGGCGCCGCCGATCCAGGCCGGGTGCGACTTGGAGTCGATATCGAGGTTCAGCTTGTCGCCCGGCTTGCCCCAGGTCGAACGCGTCTGGTATTCCGTGCCATCGGTCATCACGACCGTAATCATATGATATTCGGGGTGAATTTCGGCTTTCATGGCAGATCCTTCGGCGCGCCGGCGCCTGTCTTTTAAGGGCTGTGGGGACGGATTTGGGCCGGTCTATAACGCAGCAGGCCCGGTAAAACAAGCCGAGTATGTTGCCGGACCGGCGATCCTCCGATTTGCCAGCGCTGGCCGCGGCGCCTATCTGGGGACAGCAGCACAAGCGATTGGTTGGATCTCATGAGCGCCGTGGAAAGAGTTGAAGACCTGAGCGGGGAGACCTCGCCGCTGCCCGATCCGGCCGGCCCTGAGGAATCCTTCATCGAAGCGCAACTGACGCAGGCGCCGGCCAAGACCCGGGCGCGGCTGCGCCCGCTGCTGGCGCTGGCACCCTATGTGGCGCGCTACCGCGGACGGGCCTTTCTCGCCCTGATCGCGCTCACCATCGCGGCGATTACCACCCTCGTGGTGCCGATCGCGGTACGGCGGATGATCGACTATGGCTTCACTCCCAAGGGCATCGCCCTGATCAACAGCTATTTCAGCGTCATGATCGCGGTGGTCGCCGTGCTCGCCTGCGCCAGCGCGGCGCGCTATTATCTGGTGATGACCCTCGGCGAGCGCATCGTCGCCGATCTGCGCCGCGACGTGTTCGCCCATCTGATGTCGCTGTCGCCGGCATTCTTCGATTCCGCGCGCAGCGGCGAACTGATCTCGCGACTGACCGCCGACACCACCCAGATCAAATCCGCGGTCGGCGCCTCGGTATCGATCGCGCTGCGCAACCTGATGCTGTTCTTCGGCGCCACCGCGATGATGGTGTTCACCAGTCCGCGGCTGTCCGGCTTCGTGCTGCTGGCTATCCCGCTGATCGTGGTGCCGCTGGTGGCGTTCGGGCGCTGGGTGCGGCGGCTGTCACGCGGCGCCCAGGACACGCTGGCGGACGCCACCGCCTATGCTTCCGAGCTGATCGGCGCGATCCGCACCGTGCAGGCCTATACCAGCGAACGGCTGGCCAATGCGCGCTTCGGCGGCGAGGTCGAGCAGGCTTATGAAGCGGCGCGCAGTTCGACCCGGGCGCGCGCGGTGCTCACCGCGATCATCATCTTCATCGTCTTCTCCAGCGTGGTCGGGATCCTCTGGGTCGGATCGCACGACGTGCTGACCGGCTCCATCACCCCCGGCCGGCTCGGCCAGTTCATCCTCTATGCGGCCTTCGCCGCCACCGGACTCGGCCAGCTCAGCGAAGTCTGGGGCGAGGTGTCGGCCGCGTCAGGCGCATCGGAACGGCTATTCGAAATCCTGCGGGTCAAATCGGCGATCGCAGCGCCGGCATCGCCGCGTGCTCTGCCCGAGCCGGCGCGCGGCGACGTCGGCTTCGACAATGTCAGCTTCGCCTATCCGACGCGGCCTGACGCGATGGCCGTCGATGGCGTCACGCTGTCGGTGCGCGCCGGCGAGAAGGTCGCGATCGTCGGCCCTTCCGGCGCCGGCAAGAGCACGCTGTTTCATCTGCTGCTGCGCTTCTACGATCCGAAGGCCGGCAGCATCACGTTCGATGGCGTGCCGATCCGCGCCGCCGATCCGCGCGAGGTGCGCTCCCGCATCGCGCTGGTGCCGCAGGATTCGGTGGCCTTCGCCACCACCGCGCGCGAGAACATCCGCTTCGGCCGACCCGACGCCGATGACGCCGCGGTCGAGCGCGCCGCCGATCTTGCCCACGCCAGCGAATTCATTCGCCGGCTGCCCGGCGGGTTCGACACCCAGCTCGGCGAACGCGGCGTCACGCTGTCGGGCGGTCAGCGCCAGCGCATCGCCATTGCGCGTGCCATCCTGCGCGACGCGCCATTGCTGCTGCTCGACGAGGCCACCTCGGCGCTCGATGCAGAATCCGAGACGCTGGTTCAGACCGCGCTGGAGGAATTGATGCGTCACCGTACCACGCTGGTGATCGCCCATCGCCTCGCCACCGTGTTGTCGTGCGACCGGATCCTGGTGATGGACCGGGGCCGCATCGTCGAACAGGGCACCCACGCCTCGCTGGTCGCCGCGGGCGGGCTCTATGCGCGGCTGGCGCGGCTGCAGTTCGAGGGGGTGTAAACCTTCGGGTTTACTGCCCCGTCCACTCCATCCGCAGCACCGGCCGGCCCGAGGTCGGATTGACGTCGTCGCCGGCATGGACAAAGCCGTTGCGGGCATAGAAGCGGATGGCCCGGCTATTGTCGCGGTTGACCAGCAGCGTGATGCGGTCGGGCGACAGCCGTTTTGCTTCGGCCACCAGCGCGTTGCCCAGGTCCGAACCCCAGTGCTCGGGGTCGACCACCAACTGGTCGAGATAGCCTGATGCATCGATGGTCAGGAAGCCAAGCAGCGCGCCCGCTTGTTCCGCCACCATGATCGCCGCGTTCGGCACCAGCTCATGGCGCCAGCGCTGGCGCCACCAGTCCACCCGGGCGGTGAAATCGATGTCGGGGTAGGCCCGCTGCCAGGTCACAAGCCACAGCGCGATCGCCGCCGCTTCGTCCTCGGCGCGATAGCGACGCAATTGAAACCCGGCGCTCAATCAGCGTTCCGTCAGCTTCAGCTCGATGCGGCGATTGCGCTTGTAGGCGTCCTCGGTGGCGGCGGTATCGAGCGGCTGGAATTCGGCGAAACCGGCGGCGACCAGCCGCTGCGCCGGTACCCCGAGCGAGATCAGGTACTGCACCACCGAAATCGCGCGCGCCGAGGACAATTCCCAGTTCGACTTGAACAGCGGGCTGTTGATCGGCCGCATGTCGGTATGGCCGTCGACCCGCAGCACCCAGGCGATCTCGCTCGGAATCTGCTTGTCGAGATCGATCAGCGCACTCGCCACCTTGTCGAGTTCGGCGCGACCCTCGGGCAGCAGCACTGCCTGTCCGGTGTCAAAAAATACTTCCGACTGAAACACGAAACGGTCGCCGACGATGCGGATATCCGGCCGGTTGCCCAGAATGCTGCGCAGCCGGCCGAAGAATTCGGAGCGGTATCGCGACAATTCCTGGACCCGTTGCGCCAGCGCGACGTTCAGCCTTTGTCCGAGATCGGCGATCCGGCCCTGCGATTCCTTGTCGCGTTTCTCCGAGGCGTCGAGCGCCTCTTCCAGCGCGGCCAGCTGCCGGCGCAACGCGCTGATCTGCTGGTTCAGCACCTCGATCTGCGCCAGCGCGCGCGCCGACACCTGCTTTTCGGAATCCAGCGCCTTGTTGAGTTCGCCGGTGCGGCCGGCGGCGTCGCCGCCGGCGCTGGCGAGGCCCTCATAGAGGCCCTTGATGCGATCCCGCTCGCCCTCCGCGGAGGCGAGCCCGGCCCGCAACTGCGAGACCTGGTCGTCGAGATTGAGCTTGCCGAGCTTTTCCAGCGACAACAGATCGTTGAGCTGCGCGATCTTGGCGTTGAGCTGCTCCAGCGCCTTGTCCTTGCCGGTGACCTCCTGCGACAGGAAGAACTGCACCACCAGGAACACCGAGAGCAGGAACACGATCGAGAGCACCAGCGTCGACAGCGCGTCGACAAAGCCCGGCCAGTAGTTGAATGCGGATTCGCTGCGGCGTGCACGTGCCAGGGCCATGGTATCAATCCTCCGCTAGCTCTTCTCGGGCTGGCGCGCGAGCCGCTCGAGCAGTTTCTTGATCTCGCGGTTCTGCTCGCCCTGGCCGTCGGCCCATTCGCGGATCATCTGCTGCTCGGTCCGCATATGCGCGACCAGCCCCTGGATGGCCTCGGCGAGATTGGCCATCGCCGTGGTGGTACCGCGGTTGTTGCCGCCTTCCTCCATGCTGGCGCGCAACCGCTCGATGGCCTGCTGCAGGTCGCCGCTGGCGCCCGCGGCGCTCTCGCCGGAATATTCCCGCACCGTGGAAGCGAGCCAGTCCTCGAGGTCGGTATAGAAGCGGTTCTGGGCCTGGCTCGACTGCAGGTCGAGAAAGCCGAGGATCAGCGAGCCGGCGAGCCCGAACAGCGACGACGAGAACGAAATGCCCATGCCGCCGAGCGGCGCCGCCAGGCCTTCCTTCAGGGTGTCGAACAAGGCGCCGGCGTCGCCGCCGACCTTGAGCCCATCGATCACCTTGCCGACCGAGCCGACGGTTTCGATCAGGCCCCAGAAGGTGCCGAGCAGTCCGAGGAACACCAGAAGGCCGGTCATGTAGCGCGAAATGTCGCGGGCCTCGTCGAGCCTGGTGGCGATGGAATCCAGCAGGTGCCGCATGGTCTGCTGCGAGATCGTCATCCGGCCGCTGCGCTCGCCGCCGAGGATCGCCGCCATCGGCGCCAGTAAAGTGGGGCGCTGTTCGATGGCCAGGCCGGGATCGGCGATGCGGAAATTGTTGACCCAGGCGACTTCCGGATAGAGCCGGATCACTTGGCGAAACGCCAGGATGGTGCCGATCGCCAGCACGGCGCCGATCAGCGCGTTGAGGCCGGGATTGGCGAAGAACGCCAGCACGATCTGCTTGTAGAGCACCACCATCAGCAGGGCGCACAGCACCAGGAACACCAGCATCCGCACCAGGAAAATCCGTGGCGAGGACAGCTTGCTCAGTTCGATCTCCATCGCGGAGCGGGAAGGGGGGCCTGAAGGCATCGCTGATCGTCACCTGTTGCGGGAAAACGCTTTCGGGCACCAATATGGCACAGCGGTGTCGGGAAAAAAGGCCAGTTGCGGCTCCGGGCGTCCGGAATATGGAACTTCGCCGTGAAACCGGGCTTAAGCTACAGCGTATTTCATAAATCTTTGCTGTCTCAGCCGCTTGACGGACATTTTCATGCTCGCTCTGTATCTCAAGGCCCTGGCCGCAATAGCGGTGTCGCTGTCATTGCTGATGGCCGGCGCCTGGATCGTGCAGCAGCGCACCGGCAATTCCGGCTGGGTCGATACCATCTGGACCTTCTCGCTCGGGCTGGTCGGCGCCGGCAGCGCGCTTTGGCCGATCGGCGGCGCAAGCCCCAACCAGCGGCAATGGCTGGTCGCCGCCCTGGTGGCGGTGTGGTCGCTGCGGCTCGGCCTGCATATTGCGGTGCGAACCGCGGGAATATCCGATGATCCGCGCTATGCCGCCTTCGCCAGCGCGTGGGGCGTCGATTCGCCGCGCCGGATGTTCCTGTTTTTGCAGAACCAGGCGTTCGGATCCATTCCGCTGGTGTTTGCGATCTTTGTCGCTGCGCGGTATCCGCAATCCGGACTGCGGTTGCAGGACTATCTCGGCGTGCTGATCCTGCTGGTCGGCATTGCCGGCGAAGCGCTTGCCGACGCGCAGCTCACGGCTTTTCGCGCGCGTCCGGCCAACAAGGGCCGGGTATGCGACGCCGGGCTGTGGCGCTGGTCGCGGCATCCGAACTATTTCTTCGAATGGTTCGGCTGGCTGGCCTATCCGGTCATCGCGCTCGCCGTCGATCATCCCCTTTTCTACCCCTGGGGCTTCGCGACCTTGCTGGCGCCGCTGTTCATGTATTGGATCCTGGTGCACGTCACCGGCATCCCGCCGCTCGAGCAGCAGATGCTGCGCTCGCGCGGCGAGCGCTATCGCGACTATCAGTCGCGCACCAGCAAGTTCTTTCCGCTGCCACCGCAAACGGGAGTGGGCTCATGAGCATCGTATCCAAAATGATCGGCACCGCCGAAAGGGTGCCGCTGCCCGATCTGGTGATCCGCGCCGCCATCCAGCGGCTGTGCTCGCGCACCGCGACGCGGCTGGCCAGCGGTAACGCCGATGGCGACGCCGCGTTTGCCGACCAGATGGCGGCACGCGCCATCGCCGAACATGCCGACGCCGCCAATACCCAGCACTACGAGGTGCCCGCGGCTTTCTTTGCCCATGTGCTCGGCCCCAACCGCAAATACTCTTCCTGCTTCTACAAGGAGCCGGAATCCACGCTGCAGGAGGCGGAGGAAGAGGCGCTGCGCCAGACCGTGGAGCACGCCGATCTCGCCGATGGCCAGTCGATCCTCGAACTCGGCTGCGGCTGGGGCGCGCTGTCACTGTGGATGGCGCGGCAATTTCCAAATTCAGAAGTGACCGCGGTGTCGAATTCACGGTCGCAGCGCCACTACATCGAGGCCGAGGCCGCGGCGCGCGGACTGAGCAACCTGCATGTCATCACCGCGGACATGAACGTGTTCGCCCCGGAGCGGCAGGTCGACCGCATCGTCTCGGTCGAGATGTTCGAGCACATGATGAACTGGCGCGAATTGATGACACGGGTCAGGTCGTGGCTGGCGCCGAACGGCCGCTTCTTCATGCACATCTTCACCCATCGTTCCGGCTCCTATCTGTTCGACAGCACCGACGCCGAGGATTGGATCGCCCAGCATTTCTTCACCGGCGGGGTAATGCCGAGCCATCATCTGATCCGGCAATATGCCGATCTGTTCGAGGTCGAGAAGGAGTGGCGCTGGAGCGGGGCGCATTACCGGAGGACCGCGCTCGACTGGCTCGTCAATTTCGATGCGCACCGCGACGAGATCGAATCAATCCTTCGCGCCGTCTACGGCCGCGACACCGCGCTGTGGATGCGGCGCTGGCGCTGGTTCTTCCTCGCCACCGCGGGATTGTTCGGCTATGCCGGCGGCAGCGAATGGGGCGTCAGCCATTTCAGGATGAAGGCGGTGTAGTGGCCTTCGTCACTTGCCCAGCGGCTTCAGGATCTTGACCAGTTCGGCATGGACGAACTCGTTGCCGCAGATCACGTTGCCGGTCGCAAGCGGGTCGTCGTCGCCCGCAATGCCGCTGACGGTTCCGCCGGCCTCGCGCACCATGATCTGTCCGGCCGCCATGTCCCAGGGCGACAGGTTGCGCTCCCAGTAGCCGTCGAGGCGCCCGGAGGCGACGAACGCCATGTCGAGCGAGGCCGCGCCGAACCGGCGCAGGCCGGCGACCTTGTTCTGGATGGCGGTCATCTCGGCGCGCGACAGGTCGAGGTCGCCGCGTCCGATATGCGGCAAGCCGCAGGCGATCACGCAATCGGCGAGATTGCGGCGGCCGGCGACGCGCAGCCGCTGGTCGTTGAGGAAGGCGCCCTTGCCGCGCTCGGCGATATAGAGGTCGTCATTGGCCGGATTGTAGATCAGGCCAGCGACCATGGTGCCCTCGCGCTGCAGGCCGATTGAAATCGCGAATTGCGGAATGCCATGCAGGAAGTTGGTGGTGCCGTCGAGCGGGTCGACGATCCAGGTGTGGCTCTTGTCCTCGCCGATCCGGACGCCGCCTTCCTCGCCGATGAAGCCGTAACCTGGCCGTGCCTTGGTGAGGTCGTCGTACAGCATCTCCTCGGCGCGGCGGTCGGCCAGGGTGACGAAATTGGCCGGTCCCTTCAGCGACACCTGAAGATTCTCGACCTCGCCGAGGTCGCGCTTGAGGCTGCGGCCGGCGCGACGCGCGGCCTTGACCATGACGTTGATGAGGGCTGAATGCAGCATGATCCCGGCTTAGGTTGGATGAGGCAACGCTTGAGGCGACGGTTCCGCGAGGTAAACGCGCTCCCGGTCCCATGGCGAAAGCGTCGGGGATGAGGGGTTACCGGACTGGGTGCCCTGTGGCCGGGGTGGCGTCAAGGCGGATCATTTGGTGCCGAGCCATTTGCGTGCGGCCGCCTCGGCCTTGGCGCGGTCCTCCGGACTGAGGCCCGCCAGGGTCTCGTCGAGCGCGGGGTCGCCCTTGCCGGCAGTTTTGGCGATAATGTGCCATTTCAGGCCCTCGATCTTGTCCATCGGCGCGCCCTGTCCGTTGACCAGGACCCAGGCCAGGCGGTTCTGCGCGATCGGACTGTTTTGCCTGGCAGCCTTGCGCAGCAGCGCCACCGCGGCGGCCTCGTTCTTGGGGGTGCCGGTGCCGTTGAAAAGCGCGATGGCATATTCCACCTCGGCGTCGACATTGTCGGCGAGCGACGCCGCCTGCAACAGCCGCACCGACTTCTCGATGTCTTTCGCGACGCCGGTTCCTTCCTTGTAGAAGGTGGCCAGCGCATATTGCGCCTCCGGATTGCCGGCGTCGGCGGCGACGCGCAGCAGTTCCGCCGAGCGCTTGAGGTCCCGCGGCAAGGTCTGGCCGTCGAGATAGAGCAGCGCGAGATTATACGCCGCCTTCGGGTTGCCGAGCTTGGCCGAGGACGCCAGCAGCTTGACGGCTTCCTCGCGGTCGACGGGGCCGCCGCGCCCCTCGAGGCGAAGCATCGCCAGTGCGAACATGGCCTCGCGGTCGCCGCCGTCGGCGGCGCGCTTGTACCATTCGGCGGCCTTGGCATAGTCGAGCTTGACGCCCATCGCATTGGCGTAGAGCTCGCCGAGCATGGTCATCGCCTTCGGATCGCCCTTGTCCTGCACCCGCCTGGTGGCGAGATCAAATGCGGTCTTGTACAACCCGCGCTGATAGGCGCCGTACACCAGATCGACATTGGGATCGTCAGGCAGCGGCGCAGGCGTCACCGTCGCGGCCGGCGCAGGCGCAGTGGCCGCAGCTTTCGGCGCCGCGGCCTTGGCCGCCGGCTTGCCGGTCACCGCGTGCGGCCTGGCCTTCGGCTTTGCGACCGGTCTGGTTGCCGAAGGCTGCGGCTGTGCTGCCGGAGGGGTCAGCGAGATCTGCGCCGCGGCCCCGCTTGCCGAAAGCACCAGGCCGCTTGCGAGCATCGAGATGGAACGCAGGATCTTCATGTCCGGCGCTATTCCTGTTCGGCCCTGGCGGTTCCGGAAGACGCCGCGTGGCCCTGCCGGATCACCGCTTCGACGTCGATCAGCGCCGCCGCCGCGCCGCGCGAATCGGTCCAGATGATATCGCCGACCAGGATGAAATCCGCGCCGGCGGTGGCAAATTCGAAGGCTTCCTGGCGCGATGCAGCGAAGCCGACACACGGCGGTTCGAACAGTTCGGCCCACCATTGCAGCCGTTCGGCGATCGCCTCGGTCGACGGTCGCGCTCCGCCGGCATCCGGCTCGCCAAACAGCACGTAATCCGCGCCGGCTTCGCCCGCCGCCATCGAATCGTGCCGGGTCGTCAGTCCGCCGACGCCGGCGATGCGGTCGGGTTTGAGGCCCGGCAACGCCTCTGCCAGGGCTTCGATGCCGGCCAGATGCGCGCCGTCGGCGCCGGCGCGGGCGACCAGTTCGACATGGCCCTCGAGCAACAGTGCCGCCCCGCTGTCCTGGATCGCGGGCGCGAGGGCCTTGATCCGCGAAATCAGGGTCCGCGGGTCGCTCGGCGCAAGGCGCAGCAGTACCGCCGCGACATCGGCACCGGCGAGCAGGCCGGGAAGGCTTGCGGCCAATGCCCGGGGCTCGTCGATGACGGGCGTCGCGAGATAGAGACGCGGGGTCGGGCGCGGCGGTGGTTTAGCGGCCATGATGTCGGCTTGTTGCCCCCCGACTGCGGCCAAAAAAGGGGCGGGACGCGGCCCGCGGCAGCAGCCTCATGCGATTTGCGGATCGAGTTCGCCCTTGACGTAGCGCGCCGCCATCTCGGCGGTGGTCAGCACCTTCTTGAACTTGCTGGCCTGGCCTGCGGTGTTGAATTCCTGCAGCCGCTGCCGGCAAAGCCGGGTCATGGCTTCCATCGCCGGCTTGAGATATTTGCGCGGATCGAATTCGCCGGGATCCTCGCTCAGCACCTTGCGGATCTGGCCGGTCATCGCCATCCGGTTGTCGGTATCGATGTTGATCTTGCGCACGCCGTTCTTGATGCCGCGCTGGATTTCGGAAACCGGCACGCCCCAGGTCGGCTTCATCTTGCCGCCATTGGCGTTGATGATGTCCTGCAAATCCTGCGGCACCGACGACGAGCCATGCATCACCAGATGCATGTTGGGCAGCTTGCGGTGGATTTCCTCGATCACGTTCATGGCCAGGATGTCGCCGTCCGGCTTGCGGGTGAACTTGTAGGCGCCGTGCGAGGTGCCCATCGCGATCGCCAGCGCGTCGACCTTGGTCTCCTTGACGAACTTGACCGCCTCGTCGGGATTGGTGAGCAGCTGGTCGTGGGAAAGCTTGCCCTCGGCGCCGTGGCCGTCCTCCTTGTCGCCCATGCCGGTTTCCAGCGATCCCAGCACGCCGAGTTCGCCTTCCACCGAAATGCCGCCGAGATGCGCCATGTCGGTGACGGTCTTGGTGACGCCGACATTGTAGTCCCAGTCGGCGGCGGTCTTGCCGTCGGGCTTCAGCGAACCATCCATCATCACCGAGGTGAAGCCGGCCTGGATCGCGGTCATGCAGGTGGCGGGTCCGTTGCCGTGGTCGAGGTGCACGCAGACCGGGATCTGCGGATGGATTTCGGTGACCGCATCCATCATGTGCCTCAGCATGATGTCGTTGGCGTAGGACCGCGCCCCGCGCGAGGCCTGGATGATGACCGGCGCATCGAGGCTGGAGGCGGCGTCCATGATGGCCAGTGCTTGTTCCATGTTGTTGATGTTGAAGGCCGGTACGCCATAATCGTGCTCCGCCGCGTGGTCGAGCAGTTGGCGCAACGTGATACGAGGCATGGTTTTCTCCGTGTTGGGGCAGCGCCCGGTCCGGCAAATCTAGCGCAGCGTTTGCGAAGTTCGAATCATTTCGATTCCGAGCGACCACGAATAATCGTCATTCCGGGGCGGCGCTCTTGCGCGAGCCCGGAATCCATAACCCCACCCGGGAGCATGGATTCCGGGCCTGCAATCCGCCCGGCTATCGCCGGCCAGAGCGCATCCCGGAATGACAAATTATGGATCACAAGATCGGCTTCTAAGGAATCGATTCGTCTAGCCCTTCCTCAAAACCTCGACGCCCGGCAGGGGTTTGCCTTCCATCCATTCAAGAAACGCGCCGCCGGCGGTCGAAACATAGCTGAAATCGCCGGCCACGCCGGCCTGGTTCAGCGCCGCCACGGTATCGCCGCCACCGGCCACCGAGACCAGCTTGTGGGCGCGGGTGCGCTCGGCGGCGTGCCTGGCCGCCAGCACGGTGCCGCGGTCGAACGGCGGCATCTCGAAGGCGCCGAGCGGGCCGTTCCAGACCAATGTCTTGGCGTCGTCGATCGCCGCATGAATCCGCGCGCTCGACCGCGGGCCGACGTCGAGGATCATGCCGTCGGCGGGGATCGCGTCGACGCCATAGGCCTGCGACGGCGAATGGGCCGCGAAGTGAAAGGCGACCACGGCATCGACCGGCAGGATGATGGCGCAATTGGCCGCTTCGGCCCTGGCGATGATCCTCAGCGCGGTCGCCGCGAGGTCCTTTTCCGCCAGCGATTTGCCGATCCCGAAACCCTGCGCATGCAGGAAGGTATTGGCCATGCCGCCGCCGATTACCAGCGCATCGACCTTGCTGACGAGGTTTTCCAGAAGATCGATCTTGGTGGAGACCTTGGCGCCGCCGATGATGGCGATCACCGGCTTGGTCGGGGTTTCCAGCGCCTTGGCCAGCGCGTCGAGCTCCGCCTGCATGCTGCGCCCGGCATAGGCCGGCAGCTTGTGGCCGAGGCCTTCGGTGGAGGCGTGGGCCCGGTGCGCCGCCGAGAACGCGTCGTTGACCCAGATGTCGCCGAGCCTGGCCAGTTCGGCGACGAACGCCGGATCGTTGCTTTCCTCCTGCTTGTGGAAGCGGGTATTTTGCAGACAAAGGATGTCGCCGTCCTTCATCGCCGCGACGGCTTTTTCGGCGACCTCGCCGATACAGTCCTCGGCGAAACCGACCGGCTTGCCGATCACCTGCGCCAGGGCTTCGGCCACCGGCTTGAGCGAATCCTTCGGCTCGCGTCCCTTCGGCCGGCCGAAATGCGAAAGCAGGATCACCTTGCCGCCCTTGCCGGACAGCTCGGTGAGGGTCGGCGCCACGCGTTCGAGCCGGGTCAGGTCGGTGACGCGGCCGCTCTCCATCGGCACGTTGAGATCGACGCGCAGCAGCACGCGCTTGCCCTTCACGTCGACGTCATCGAGGGTGCGGAATGATGTGGCCATGTCAGAGCTCTTGTCCCGGGCGCTGCGCAGCGCATCCTTCGAGACGCCTCGCTGCGCTCGGCTCCTCAGGATGAGGTTTCTCCCTCATGGTGAGGAGCGCGCGCGTCGCGCGCGTCTCGAACCATGATTCACTCAGAGCAGTTTCCCCATCGCCACGGCGGTGTCGGCCATGCGGTTGGAAAAGCCCCATTCATTGTCGTACCACGACATCACCCGCACCAGCGTGCCGTTCTGCACCTTGGTCTGGTCCATGTGGAACGTGGATGAATGCGGATCGTGGTTGAAGTCGATCGAGACGTTGGGCGCGGTAGTATAGCCCAGGATGCCCTTCATCTGCTGCTCGCTGGCGCGCTTCATCGCCTCGTTGATTTCTTCCTTGGTGGTCTTGCGCTGCGCCACGATCTTGAGGTCGATCACCGAGACGTTCGGGGTGGGAACCCGGATCGCGACGCCGTCGAGCTTGCCCATCAGTTCCGGCAGCACCAGCCCGATCGCCTTGGCCGCCCCGGTCGAGGTCGGGATCATCGACATCGCCGCAGCCCGGCCGCGATAGAGGTCGTGATGCAGGGTGTCCAGCGTCGGCTGGTCGCCGGTATAGGCGTGGATGGTGGTCATGAAGCCGGTCTCGATGCCGACGGTGTCGTTCAGCACTTTTACCACCGGCGCGAGGCAGTTGGTGGTGCAGGAGCCGTTGGAAACGACCAGATGCTCTTTGGTCAGCTTGTCGTGGTTGACGCCGAACACGATGGTCATGTCGGCGCCGTCCGAGGGCGCCGACACCAGCACGCGCTTGGCGCCGGCGGTGAGATGCGCCGAGGCCTTCGCCTTGGCGCTGAAGATGCCGGTGCATTCAAGCGCGATGTCGATGCCGAGGTCTTTCCATGGCAGCGTGCTGGGATCGCGCACCGCGGTGACCTTGATCTTGCCGTTGCCCAGGCTGATCGAATCTCCATCGACGGTCACGGTGCCGGGAAACCGGCCATGCACCGAATCGTAACGCAACAGATGGGCGTTGGTCTCGACCGGACCGAGGTCGTTGACGGCGACAACCTCAATGTCGCTGCGCCTGGCCTCATAGATGGCCCGCAGCACGTTGCGGCCAATACGGCCAAATCCGTTGATCGCCACCCGGACTGCCATTCAACTTCTCCTCAAAAGGCTCGAAAATCTGATGTTTTGCGGCCGGCTGGGCCGGTTCCCCGGCAATTTCATGCCCTGAATGAGCAAGCCTTGCAATGCATCATAATCCCAAATGCGTCGATGGCGATCACGTCCCCCGCAGGCGCTTTGACGCAGCCTCGACCACCGCCTCGGCGGTGATGCCGAAATGCTTGTAGAGATCCTTGGCCGGGCCGCTGGCGCCGAACGTGCTCATCCCGATGAAAATGCCCTCCGGCCCGATTATGCCGTCCCAGCCGAACCGGACCGCGGCTTCGATTGCGACCTTGACCGGGGCAGCTCCGATAATGGCCCGCCGGCGCTCCGCCGGCTGCGCCAGCAGCAGTTCGAGCGATGGCACCGACACCACCCGCGTCGCGATCCCGGCGCCGGCCAGCTGTTTCTGGGCGGCGACGGCGATTTCGACCTCCGAGCCCGAGGCATACAGCGAAACCTTGGCCTCGCCCCCTGCCGCGACCAGTTCATAGCCACCATGGCTGCACAGATTGTCTCCGCTGGCTGCGGTGCGAACCGGGGTCAGGTTCTGGCGGGACAACGCCAGGATGGTCGGGCCGTCGGTATTTTCCAGCGCCATTTGCCAGCATTCGGCGGTCTCGACCGCGTCGGCCGGGCGGAATAGCCGCAAATTGGGCATCGCGCGCAGCGCCGCCAGATGTTCCACCGGCTGGTGCGTCGGGCCGTCCTCGCCAAGGCCGATCGAATCGTGGGTCATGATGTAGACCACCGGCGCATGCGACAGCGCCGAAATCCGGATCGCGCCGCGCCCGTAATCGGTAAAGCACAGGAAGGTGCCGCCAGCCGGGGCAAGGCCGCCATGGGTCGCCAGGCCGTTCATGGCCGCCGCCATGCCCATCTCGCGGATTCCGTAATGGATATAGCGGCCGCTGAAATCCTCCGGCGTCACTTCCTTCAGACCCTTGGTCCGCGTGTTGTTGGACGGCGTAAGGTCGGCCGAGCCGAGCACCAGTTCGGGTACCTCGGCGACCAGCACATCGAGTGCCAGCTCGCTCGCCTTGCGGGTGGCGATGGTCGGCGGATCGGCGACCAGCTTTTCCTTCAGCTTGCGGATCGCCTCGCCGAGACCTTGCGGGCGCTGGCGGTCGATCACGCGGCGCTGGAATTCGGCGCGCTGGGCGGCCGGCATCGCCTCGAAGCGCCTGTTCCACTCGGCATGGGCGCTGGCCCCTTGCTTGCCGACCGTGCGCCAGGCCTGCAGGATATCGTCGGGAATCTCGAAAGGACCGTAATTCCAGCCCAGCGCCTTCTTGGCGCCGGCCAGTTCGGCTGCGCCGAGGGCCTCGCCATGGGCCTTCGAGGTCCCCGCCTTGGTCGGCGCGCCGAAGCCAATGGTGGTCTTGCAGGCGATCATCGAGGGCCGGTCGGACGACTGTGCCTGTGTGATGGCGGCGGCGATCACCTTCTGGTCGTGTCCGTCGACGTGAACCGCGTTCCAGCCATGGGCCTTGAAGCGCGCCACCTGGTCGACATTGTCGGTCAGCGTGATCGGGCCGTCGATGGTGATGCCGTTGTCGTCGTACAGGAAGATCAGCTTGGACAGCTTCAGGTGTCCGGCCAGCGCCAGCGCCTCGTGGCTGATGCCCTCCATCAGGTCGCCGTCGGAACACAGCACATAGGTGTAGTGGTCGACGATATCCTCGCCGAACTCGGCTGCCAGAAGCCGCTCTGCCAGCGCCGAGCCGACCGAGAAGCCGACGCCCTGGCCGAGCGGACCGGTGGTGGTCTCGACCCCGGAGGTCAGCATGTTTTCGGGGTGCCCCGGCGTCCTGGAGTCGAGCTGGCGGAAATGCTTGATCTGGTCGAGCGTCATCTCGGCATTGCCGGTCAGATACAGCAGCGCATACAGCAGCATCGAGCCGTGCCCGGCCGACAGGATGAAGCGGTCGCGGTCCGGCCATTTCGGGTCGGCGGCGTCGAATTTCAGGAATTGGGTGAACAGCACGGTGGCGATGTCGGCCGCGCCCATCGGCAGCCCGGGATGGCCGGAGTTGGCCTTTTCGACGGCATCCATCGCCAGGGCGCGGATGGCATTGGCCATAACGGAGTGATCGACATGCGCCATGATGAAAATCCGCCTGAAATGAGGTGCCTGGCGATCCGCCGCGGAGCGAATGGTCGGCACAAGCCTTGTGGCAGCAGCAAACCCGGGCTGGATAGCACCGGAGTCCGAACTTGTGCAACGCGCCGGACGGCCGAAAAGTTGCTTTGCGGTGCATAGTTCCGCAGCGGCGTTGCACTTGGCTCGCTTGCCACGTAAATTTCGCCGCCTAAACGCTTGCCGAACCGCGGATTTTGGTTGCGGCCGGCTCACCGGGGTCTGCGCTGTCAGCATGAACGATCGTCCCGCCAGCGGTTCCGGCCACGCCGAGCCGGTATCGGCCGACATCGACGCCGCGACGCGGCGGCTGATGGCCGCGCTCGACGCCCTGGAAAGCGCGGTCGAGCGGCGGCGCGAAGCCGACCGCGACGAGAACGAACTTGCGACCCGGATTCAGGCGCTGGGCGCGGACCGCTCGCGGCTGGCCGACGAACTCGACGGATCGCTGGTGAAGTCGCGCCGGCTGGAGCGCGTCAACCGCGAGATCGCCGAAAAGCTGGATGCGGCGATCGGCACCATCCGCGCCGTGCTCGATGCTGGAGGAGGTTCATGAGCCATATCAATGTCACCATCAACGGCCGGCAATACCGGATGGCCTGCGAGGTGGGGCAGGAGGCGAGGTTGCTGCAGCTGGCGGAGGGTTTCGAGGCCCGGATCGGCAGCCTGCGCGGCAAGTTTGGCGAGATCGGCGACGCCCGTCTCACCGTGATGGCGGCGCTGATGGTTTCCGACGAATTGCTCGACGCCGGCCACCGCATCCGCAGCCTCGAGGAAGAACTCGAGGCGTTGCGCGACGTTCGGGTGGTGGCGGCGGATCGCGCCCGGGCGACACAGACCGCGGTGGCCAATGCGCTGAACTCCGCCGCCGACCGCATCGAGAAGACCACCCAGGTGCTGAACCGCACCATCGGCGGCGGCGTCGCGATTGGTTGATCATTGCCGGCGTTATCGCTGGCGGTTTGGTCACAGCGTGGTTACATTGGCGGGGCGAAGCTGTGTCGCGCGTCAGGAGCCACATATCCCCGGGGCCTTATCGATCCTTCAGGGAACTGTCCCTGGCCGGGTCCGTGGATCCGGTCATATGGTGCCCACCTACTTTCGTAGGGAACTCCGGGATCGAGCGCTCCAACGGCCATCGCGGCTTCGCACTTTTCTTCGGCCTTGCGGCTCTATCGTCAGCGTCCCCTGAATGCTGGATCACCCGTTGCAGCCTGTCATCGGCGGCGCGTTGCGCCGACCCGTTGACGGGCGACGACGGCAGAATATAACGCGGCGTGTCCGAGATCCCCGCGAACCCTTCGAAGACGACGCTGCGCGCCACGGCGCTGGCGGCGCGCGATGCGCTGAGCGGGGAGCACCGTGCCGCCGCGGCCCGGCAAATCGCTCTGCGCGGACTGCCGGTCGCGATGCCGCCTGGCCTCGTGGTCGCCGGCTACTCGCCGATTCGCAGCGAGATCGATCCGACCCCCCTGATGCAAAGGCTGGCCGCGCAGGGCGCGCGGCTGGCGCTGCCGGCGATCGCCGGGCGCGACCAGCCGCTCGAATTCCGCGCCTGGTCTGCCGGCGACAGGCTGCTGCGCGGCCTGCTCGGCATTCTCGAGCCCTCGCCGCAGGCGGCCGAGATCGTCCCCGATATCGTGCTGGTTCCGCTGGCGGCGTTCGACCGCTCCGGCCAGCGGATCGGCTATGGCGCCGGACATTATGACCGCAGCCTGGCGCAGTTGCGCGGCAGGGGCAAAATCCTGGCCATCGGCCTGGGCTTTGCCGTGCAGCAAATCGAGGCGGTGCCGGCGCTGCCGCACGACGCGGCGCTGGATTATGTGCTAACGGAAAACCAATCGTTCGATTGCCGGAGTTTTTGACGTGCGGATTCTCTTTGTCGGTGACGTGGTCGGCAGGGCCGGGCGCGCTGCCATTGCCGACCACCTGCCTGGCCTGATCCGCGACTGGTCGCTCGATCTCGTCATCGTCAATGGCGAGAACGCCGCCGGCGGTTTCGGCATCACCGAGGCGATCTACCAGGAATTCGTCGACCTCGGCGCCGACGCCGTCACGCTCGGCAACCATTCCTGGGACCAGCGCGAGGCGCTGGTGTTCATCGAGCGCGCGCCGCGGCTGATCCGCCCGGCGAATTACCCTCCGGGCACGCCGGGCCGCGGCACCGCGCTGGTCGACACCAAAAACGGCCGGCGGGCGCTGGTCGTCAACGCCATCGGCCGGATCTTCATGACCGCGTTCGACGATCCGTTCGCCGTCATCAACCGCGAACTCGAAGCCTGCCCGCTGCGCTCGGCGGCGGACGCCATCGTGGTCGATTTCCACGGCGAGGCAACAAGCGAAAAGCAGGGCATCGGATTTTTCTGCGACGGCCGCGCCAGCCTGGTGGTCGGCACCCACACCCATGTGCCGACCGCCGACCACCAGATCCTGTCCGGCGGCACCGCCTACATGACCGATGCCGGCATGACCGGCGATTATGATTCGATCATCGGCATGCAGAAGGAAGAGCCGCTGCGGCGCTTTACGACCGGGATTCCCTCCGGCCGCTTCGAGCCGGCCAATGGCACGGCTACCCTGAGCGGCGTCGCCGTCGAAACCGACGACGCCACCGGCCTGGCGCTGCAGATCGCCCCGGTGCGGATCGGCGGCAGGCTGCAGCCGGCACTGCCGGGATTTTGGCTGGGGTAGGGCGGCAAGGAATCAGGACCGTTCGCGGACCACGCCGGAGATGGGCCTGCCTCGGCCCAGTTGAAAATCAAACCTGGCAGGTAGAGCGTAGGTCGGATGGGAGCCCCATCGGTTCGCGCGCGACCCGGTCGCCGTCATCCGCCGCATCAACCTCAAAAGCCGACCAGACGCATCCTTGGCGATCTGGATGCGCGACTGTTTGCAGCCGAGCTGCGACACCGGGTCAATCAGGGATTTCGGCAAGCGCCGATTTTTGCGGCGCAGGCGAACTCGTTGTGCCAACGGCGAATGCCACCTTCCGCGTTCGCCGCCGGGTCTTTCGCGCAGGGTCGGCTTCGACCCGCCAAGGCTGCGGATACCGGATGATGCGGCAGCCGCAGACATCGTTCGTCCCACAGAAACGGGATTTTCCTGCCCCCGTGAGTTCGGCCTTTCCGTGCACCGAATTCATAACCTATTGATTTTGATGCAATTTATACCTATATTAATGAGTCGCTGGCTCGATCCGTCCAACGGGAATTGGGCCCGCGATCTGGACACCAACTGGACACGGAGAGCGGCAGCGATGGCTCAGTTCGACAAAGCCAGGCGACTCAAATTGAAGGCGGGCAAGAAGCCGTACTTCGAGAGGGTCGGACGGGGGCTCGCGCTTGGCTATCGGCGCAATGCCGGCGCCGGGGTCTGGGTCATCCGCGAGATCCTCGACGACGGCAACAGCCGGCTCAGGAAATTCGCCACCGCTGACGATCTCGAGGCGGCCAATGGCGTGGACGTCCTGACTTATGCGCAGGCGCTTCAATATGCCAATCGCGTGGCGCTGAAGTCTGCCAAAACCCAAACGGTCACCGTCGAGGATGCGATCTCGGACTACGAGGAGGACCTGATGGCGCGCGGCCTGAACGTGCGGGCCAGATACAACGCGACCGTGCTTCGCTACTACCTGAAGGACCTGCCGTTCTACAAGAAGCCGGTCTCGTTGCTCGAGAAGAAGGCGCTGACGGAAGTACGCGACGGCATGGTGGCGTCCGGCAAGAAGCCGGCGACGGCAGATCGCCTCGGCGCCAGCCTGAGGGCTGCCCTCAATCTGGCCGCCTCACGGGACCCGCGCATCACCAACGCAAGAGTCTGGAAGGAAGGCTGGGAAAAGCTGCCGGACAGCTCGGTGGCGCGCACCGTCATCCTGCCGGATGACGTCGTCGCCGCGCTCGTTCGCGCGGCCTACAAGGCCGATCACAAGCTGGGAGTCTATTTCGACGTGCTGGCGGAGACCGGAACGCGCGAAAGCCGGATGTTGCGCTTGCGTGTTTCCGACCTGCAGGATGATCCCGCCAACCCCCGGCTCATGATGTCGGGCTACTCCAGGGGCAAGAACAGGAAACTCGTCCAGAAGCCGGTGCCTATCTCGCCGCGGCTTGCCGGTATCCTGCGCGCGGCCGCCGCCGGCCGTTCCGCGAATGATCCTCTGCTCGACAAGATCGTCCAGCCCGCGCTTCGCTTTCGCGAGATTGCGCAACTCGTCGGTGGTGTCGATCCGGAAGCCACGCCCTACAGCTTCCGGTGTTCGTCCATCGTGCGAATGTTGCGGGGGCATGTCCCGATCGGCGTCGTGGCGTCGCTTCACGACACCAGCGCCGCGGTCATCGACAGGCAATACTCGGCCTTGATCGGCGACGTTTCCGAATCCGCGGCCCGCGCGACCTTGCCGGATTTCGGAATGCCCGCGGGACGCGGCGGCAAGCGCCGCGCGGCGCTAACGACCTAGCCGCGCATTTGGAGCCCACCGGCTGTGCGCGGAGCCGGTGAGCGAAATCCGCCACTTCAACATCCGCAGCGCCGAATTATCGCGATGGGGCCGCCGGATTGTTTTTGGAGGCGGCACAGCCACAGGCCCCGCGCGGGAGACGCCGGATTACGCCTTTCCACTTTGAGGGCTACGGCGAACGGTCGGCTCCAAACCGCCCTAGGAAATGCTCGGCACCAGCCGCTGCGCATTGGCCGCCACGTGCCCTCGATAAAACTTGATGATTTCGGCCGAACCCGCGCCGCGCATCAGCATTGTCGTGGCTTCGAAGGCAGCCTCGACCTTCTCGCTGACCATCAGGCGGACCTCGGTCATGGCGTCGACGCCGCCGGTCGCCATTTTTCGCAGACGAATATCGATGACCTCGTTGGATTCCACGGCCAGCATCATCGCCGGATACCAGGGGTAAAAAAGCATTTTGCCGTTCCGGCAGCGGAATGCTGCACGTGGCCAACAGCGCTGCGCGGCAATCGTTCCCTGCTCTCGATCCGGCTCCTGACCACAGGAGAGCGAGGCGGCCCCAAAAGAGGCGGGTTCCCCGCCGGGAACAATATTACCCCCTGCCTATTAACGCGGCGGGAACCCGGCCGCCATGCCGGCTCTGGCTGAACTTGAAGGTGGTTATATCGAATGTCCTCAACGAAATCCGTCCGTCCCGCCGACCGCGTCCCGGTCCTGCGCCTCCGGCAGACGCTCAAGATGGCAAGCTCGGCTCACGCCTATGTCCGCGGCAGCACCGTGAAATTCTACGAATGGCTCGAACAGCAGAAGCGCGGAACGCTTCCGGAGGGGCCCGCGATCTGGATTTGCGGCGATTGCCATGCCGGCAATCTCGGGCCGGTCGCGGCGACCGACGGTCGCATCGCGATCCAGATTCGAGACCTCGATCAGACCGTGATCGGCAATCCGGCGCATGACATCATTCGCCTGGCGTTGTCGCTGGCGACGGCATCGCGAGGTTCCGACCTGCCGGGCGTGACGACGGCGCATATCCTGGAACAGGTCATCGATGGATATAAGGCGGCCCTGCGTCAGGATGCCGATGCCATCGACGATGCCCCCAAATCGATCCAGCTCGTGATGCGCAAGTCGGTGGCGCGCTCCTGGAAGCATCTTGCCGAGGAGCGCCTTGAGCACCAGAAACCCACCATCCCGCTGGGTACGAAGTTCTGGGCGCTCTCGCGCTCGGAAAGGGCCGCCATCACCGTCCTGTTTCAGACGCCCCCGGTGCGGCATCTGGCGACGTCATTGAAGTCGCGTGACGACGATGCGCCGGTCGAGGTCACCGACGCCGCCTACTGGATGAAGGGATGCAGTTCGCTCGGGCTGCTGCGTTTCGCCGTGCTGCTGACGATCGGGTCCGGCAAGAAGCGCGACATGGCACTAATGGACGTCAAGCAAGCGGTCGCGGCCGCTGCGCCGCGCTACAAAAGGCAGAAAATGCCTGCCGACCAGGCAGAGCGAGTGGTCGAAGGCGCGATGCATCTGTCGCCGCATCTCGGCAGGCGGATGATTGCCGGCAAGCTCGATCAGCACTCGGTCTTTATTCGCGAGTTGCTGCCGCAGGATCTCAAGGTCGAGATCGAGCAGTTGACGGTTGCGGACGCGATGAAGGCGGCAAGCTTTCTCGCCGGCGTTGTCGGCAAGGCGCATGCCCGGCAGATGGACGAGGCCACGCGCAAGCGCTGGTCCAGGGAGCTCGATCGGCATCGATCGAAGTCGCTCGACGCGCCGTCCTGGCTCTGGTCGAGCGTGGTTTCGCTGATCGGAAGCCACGAGGTCGCCTATCTCGACCACTGCAGGAAATACGCCACGCAGGAGTCAGCGCGACAGAAGGCCGCCAAGTCCCGGCGCTGAAACCAGAGGGCCCGGGTGGATTGCGCCTGCCGACTTCGCCGGACACGCGAAGGCGAAGGGAGCGGCGTCGAATCCGCGCTCGATCGGGATCCGGCGCTGATCTATGTCAAAGGTGCGGATTCGGAAATGGCCTTTGCTGTCTGCCAGTGACGTCAGGACATGAGGGGTCCACAATGAGGCGCTTTTCGGCGGGCTTTTTGATTGCAGCCTTGATGTTTGTGCCGGCAATGGCCGAAGAGGTGCCATTTGCGACGCCTAAATATGACAGGAGCCCCTCGGAAGCCGCGGTGGGGACGCTTGCCAACATCATGGCGACCATTCAGCTGCGACATATCAAGTTATGGTCTATCGGAAAGGCACGGAATTGGGACTTGCTCAATTATGAAGCCAAAAAACTCGAAGATGATCTGGTTGCCGCAGCCTTGTTTTATCGGAATCTTCCAGTTGAAAACATCACGCTGGTGGACAAGCCTCTGAGACGCCTGATGGAGGCTGCGGAGAAGAAAGATTACTCGCTCTATGCCAGGGCCTTCGATGAATTGACCGCGGGATGCAACAGCTGCCATGTCGCGGGACAAGTTGGATATATTCACATTCAGGTGCCGAGGTCGTCACCCTTTAGCGATCAGAACCTTGAACGCTGATAGGTGCGGCCCTCGCTGTCTTGCAGTGACGAGCCCTCAGTCAGGCCGCGCCAGCGATAGCCTGCGTATTCGCTGGTCAGGGTGAGATGTACGCCGACCGGGAATCGCTTCAGGAGTGATGGGCCGCCTCGCGGGCCCAGGGGCAGGGCACCATCAGGCTCGCGCTGGTGGAGATCGCGCCATGGACCAGGGCCCGCCGGATGGCGGCGTTCGCCGTGGCTGCAGCCGAGGTCGTCGCAATTGACGATCAGCAGCCGGTCATCGGCGCCATAGCCGAGGCGCTCGGCGAGGCTCGTTTTGGCCATGCTCCAGGTCTCCAGCCTCGAAGCCGGCTGGGCGGAACTGCCTTGCAGGCCATTCGCGTTCGAGGTCATCATCCGGGGTTGGCTCCGGCCTGCCCGGGTGTGCCGTTCGCCGCCGGGGGGGTCGCGGAGCGCGCGCCGAGCGCCGGCCGGCGCGCATAGATCCGGTCTATTTCGCCTGCAAAACGATGCTCCAGCGCGGCTCGCTTGTTCTTCAGCGTCGGCGTCAGCAGCCCGGCGCCAATGGTCCATGGCTCCGGGCTCCACCACACCGCCCGCGGCGTCGCGTAGGCCGGATAGGCCTTCACAGCCTCGGCGATCCGCTTGAGCAGAACGCCCGCTTCCGCCTGCGATCCCGACTGGCCGCCGGCGGCGAGTTTGCGCTGTTCCTGCTGCCAGGCTTTCGGGTTGAGCACCACGAGCGCTGCGAGAAACGGGCGCCGCTCGCCGATCACCATGGCCTGCTCGAACAGCGGATCGGCGAGGATCGCGGTCTCGAGATCGACCGGGGAGATCTTCTCGCCGGTGGAGGTCACCAGAATGTCCTTGATGCGGCCGGTGATGGTGATACGGCCATCGTCGATGCGCGCCTGGTCGCCGGTGTGCAGCCAGCCATCGGCATCCTTGACCCGGCTGGTCTCATCCGGCCTGTGCCAATAGCCGAGCATCACGCCAGGGCCCTTCACCAGCAGTTCCTGGTCCCCGCCGATCCTGACCTCGACCTGGTCCAGCGGCCGGCCGACCGAGCGCGGATCGTTGTCCTCCACGGTATTGACCGCGACGACGGGCGAGGTCTCGGTCATCCCATACCCCTGCAGGACCTCGAGACCGAACGAGAGAAACAGGCGAATGACCAGTTCGGCGATCGGCGCGCCGCCGCTGACCGCCACGCGCAGCCGACCGCCGAATTGAGCCCGCACCCGATCGGCGACAAGGCGCTTGAGCAGCGGCCAGGCCAGCCGGTCGAGCATCGACGCGGCGCCGTTCGCGGCGTGTCTGGCGTCAAAGCGTCGTCCTCCGACAGCGAGAGTGAGGTCGAACAGCGCGCGCTGGGGGCGACCGCTTGCCGCGCGGCGCTGCAGGATCAGCGCGTAGATCCGCTCATAGATCCGCGGCACCGAGATCAGCACCGTCGGCTGCACCTGCTTCAGATCCTCGGCGAGGAGCTGTACCGATCGGGCATAGGCGACGCAGGCGCCGGCAGCGATCGGATAATAGTAGCCGGCGGTGCGCTCGAAGGTATGCGAAAGCGGCAGGAACGACAGGAACAGGTCGTCCTGGCTCGCCGCGATGCGCCGATGGATCGCCTTGACGTTCGCCACGATATTTGCGTGCGAAAGCATCACTCCCTTGGGTCGCCCGGTGGTGCCGGAGGTGTAGACGATGGCGGCAAGATCGTCCGGCAGCACTTCCACGTCATGCATCGCCGTCCCGGCGGCGCCTGTTTCGAGCCAGCGGTCGAGCGTTGCGATGCGGCCGCCGGCCGCGGCGAGGGCGGAAGCCGCGGGCAGCTCTGCACAGACCACGCGCTTGAGCTTTTCGAGGGGCTGGCCGGTCGCCGCGATCGCCTGCCAGCGCTCGGCGGAATCCACCAGCAGCAGCGATGCCGCCGAATCCTGCAGGATGTAGCCGATGCTGTCGGGATTATCGACGGCGTGCATCGGCACCGGAACGAGGCCGCGCGACAACGCCGCCTGGTCCATCGCGATGTGCGCGATTCCGTTCGGCATCAGGATGGCGATGCGTTCACCCGGTGCAAATCCCTCTGCAGCCAGGGCGCGTCGCCAACGCTCGAATTCGCAGTCGATCTGTTGCCAGGAAAAACCGACCCAGCGCGCCAGTCCTGCATCGAAATGGCGATAGGCGGCCAACCCGGGCGTCAGGCCGACACGCCAGCGCAACAGCTGGGGCAGCGTCCTCACACCCGCCAGCCCGTCCACTTGACCTTGCGTCATACCGGCCATCGACCGCCCTTCGGATTGCACGTCGCCTCCTGACGAGGCCGGTGCCCAAGGCTGACTATCTCCTTCCATCACGCCCGACATTGATCCTCCGCATGGCGCATGGGGCCTGTCGGGCGGCAAAATTGTTGGGAGCGGCGGCTTGGCGCGGCCGGGCGCCATCCGGATTTCCGCCGCGGCGGCCAACGAAACCGCTTGGCGGCGGCGGCAAGGATGATTTTTCGCGTCCGGTCTCAAAAAGGCAATGCGCGTGCTATAAGGCTGACCGGCGGTGTGGTTCACAACAGGTGAGGGCGGATGTCGAAGCAGTCGATGCGTGAAGAGGCCGAACGGCTGATCCGTGAAACCATGGAACGCAAGGCCATCGTGGTCAAGCAGGGCAATACCAGGATTGAGACCAAGTGCGGCAAGTGCGGCGCCCCGAATCGCGTCTCGGCGGCCAAGGGTGCGACCCGCGTCAAGTTCGCCTGCAAGGAATGCGGGCACCAGCAGGAGACGCTGTGAGCGGTGAACGGCGCGCCGGCTATTTGAGAACTTCGCAGACGCTGTGCTGAACGTGCGCGATGCGGCCGGCGCCGCGGGCGGAAACCGCATCCCACCAGGCGCTCAGCGAGGCGCGGTCGCAGCGTAGTCTGACGCTCATGCCGTCGGCGAACTTGATCCAGTCGGCAAAGCGGTGGCTCGGCACCGCGATCACCACGGGGATGTCGGCGCTCAAGGCGCGCTCGACCAGGTAGGAAAGTCCCTTGCCGTCACGCTCCTGCCGTCCGAAACGGTTGACGATCACGAGGTCGGCGCCCTCGTCGATGGCGCCGGCCACCCGGCCGCCGGCGTCGAGCAGTTGACCGACATCCAGCCGGCAGCCGGTGGCGCAGGCGCCGAGATCCTGGAACAGCTGTAGCTCTTCGCCGCTGTGCACCAGCACGGCGGACAATCCCGGCGCATCGACGCAGTGGTGGCCGAGCTGCACCAGCCCGACCGCGCGATAGCCGCCGGCCTTCAGCTCGGCGGCAAAGTCGCGCAGGATGGCATCCGGATCCTGGTCCGGCTCGTAGACCAGCGCTGCGAGGTCGCATTGGGAGTCAAACATCACCCACCCGCCCATGTTCTGTTCTCACGGTAGCACATCGATCAGGCCGCGCGCGACGGCGGTCCGGCGGCTTCGAGGCTCGTTGCCTCCTCGTCGGTGAAGACGCGGCTGCGGGTCAGGAACCTGACGCCTTCCGGCGCTTCCACGGAAAACCCCGAGCCGCGCCCCGGGACCACGTCGATGATGAGCTGGGTGTGCCGCCAATACTCGAATTGCGCGGCGCCGATATAAAACTGGCAGCCGGCAATCTCACCCAATAGCACGTCCTGCGGTCCGACCCGGAAATCGCCGCGTGGATAGCACATCGGCGATGACCCGTCGCAGCAGCCGCCGGATTGGTGAAACATCAAGGCGCCGTGCTGATCCCTCAGCCGCGCCACCACATCAGCCGCCTTGTCGGTGATTTCAACCCGATTGACCATCGTTCAATCCTCCTCGTCATTGCGAGGAGCGAAGCGACGAAACAATCCATTCTTCCTTTTTGTGGCAAGATGGATTGCTTCGCTTCGCTCGCAATGACGATCTCTATTCTGCCGCCTGGTCTTCAGAAGAAGCCCAGCGCCTTGGTGCTGTAGCTGACCAGCACGTTCTTGGTGTTCTGGTAATGGTCCAGCATCATCTTGTGCGTCTCACGTCCGATCCCGGAGGCCTTGTAACCGCCGAAAGCGGCATGGGCCGGATAGGCGTGATAGCAGTTGGTCCAGACCCGTCCGGCCTGGATGGCGCGTCCGAACCGGTAGGCGCGGTTGCCATTGCGGGTCCAGATGCCGGCGCCCAGTCCGTAGAGCGTATCGTTGGCGATCGCCAGGGCCTCGTCGTCGTCCTTGAACTTGGTCACCGATACCACCGGGCCGAAGATCTCTTCCTGGAACACCCGCATCTTGTTGTTGCCTTCGAAGATCGTCGGCTCGACGTAATAGCCCTCGGCGATCTCGCCGCCGAGCTGGGCCCGTTTTCCGCCGGTCAGGATTTTGGCGCCTTCCTGCTTGCCGATGTCGAAATAGGACAGGATCTTCTCCAACTGGTCGTTGGAGGCCTGGGCCCCGATCATGGTTGAGGCATCGAGCGGGTGCCCCTGCTTGATCTTCTTGGTGCGGGCCACGGCGCGTTCCATGAACCTGTCGTAGATCTTCTCCTGGACCAGCGCGCGGCTGGGACAGGTGCAGACCTCGCCCTGATTGAGCGCGAACATGGCAAAGCCCTCGAGCGCCTTGTCGAAGAACTCATCGTCCGCGTCGGCGACATCGGCAAAGAAGATGTTCGGCGACTTGCCGCCGAGTTCGAGCGTGACCGGGATGATATTGTCGGAGGCATATTGCATGATCAGCCGCCCCGTCGTGGTCTCGCCGGTGAAGGCGATTTTCGCGATCCGCTTGTTCTGCGCCAGCTGCTTGCCGGCCTCGACCCCAAAGCCGTTGACGACGTTGATGACTCCTGGCGGCAGGATGTCGGCGATCAGTTCCATCACCACGAGGATGCCGAGCGGGGTCTGCTCGGCGGGCTTGAGCACGACGCAATTGCCGGCGGCGAGCGCCGGCGCCAGCTTCCAGGTCGCCATCAGGATCGGGAAATTCCAGGGAATGATCTGGCCGACCACGCCGAGCGGCTCGTGATAGTGGTAGGCCACGGTGTCCTGATCGATCTCCGAAATGCCGCCCTCCTGGGCCCGCACCACGCTGGCGAAATAGCGCCAGTGATCGACCACCAGCGGCATGTCGGCATAGGTGGTCTCGCGGATCGGCTTGCCATTGTCGAGCGTCTCGACCAGCGCCAGCAAATCGAGATTGGCCTGCAGTTTGTCCGCGATTCGGTTCAGGATGGCCGAGCGCTCGGCGACCGACGTCTTGCCCCAGGCCTCCCTGGCCCTGTGGGCGGCGTCGAGCGCCAGTTCGATGTCGGCTGCGGAGGAACGTGGAACCGAGCAGAGCCGCTTGCCGGTGACCGGACTGGGATTGTCGAAATAGCGTCCCTCGACAGGCGCCACCCATTTGCCGCCGATGAAATTGTCGTACCGCTCTCGGATCAGAACCTGCTTGGAAACTTTCTCAATCGCTTCATGATACATGGACGATCTCCCGGAATGTTCCGGCGTGGGCCGGATGACGACGCCGAATCTCTTGGAATGCCGCTTCACGCGGGTTCGGCGTTCCGCGCGCAGCGCAATCTCCTGGATTCCGAAGCCGGAAGTGAAGCGTTGCACGGCAGGCTTGGCTTCCGTCAGCAGGCGTGATCGCGGCGAAGGCGCCGCCGCGACCCTTTGCATCGCCCGGTCAGCGGGCTTCGTTGATGATCTGCAGCTGGGTGAATTCGGCGAGACCCTCCTCGGCGAATTCGGTGCCGATGCCGGACTGCTTGGCGCCGCCGAACGGGATATGCGGCGCCATGTCGAGATGCTTGTTGATCCAGACCGTTCCGGCCTCGATGCGGCTGGCCATCTTGTGGGCCCGCGCCGTATCCGACGACCACACCGAGGCGCCGAGCCCGTAATTGGTGGCATTGGCGCGGCGGATAACGTCGTCATTGTCGGAATATTTGATCACCGGCAATACCGGGCCGAACTGTTCCTCGTCGACCAGCCGGGAGCCTTCCTTGATGTCCCGGACGATGGTCGGCTCGATGAAATAGCCCGGGCGATCCATCGCCGCGCCGCCGGCGACGATGTTGCCGTGCTTGCGGGCGTCTTCCAGGAAGGCCTTGACCTTCTCGTACTGCATCCTGTTCTGCAGCGGCCCGAGCTTGGTGCCTTGCTTGGAACCGTCGTCTACCACCGTGCTCTTGGCGATCGCCACCAGTTCGTCGCAGATCTCGTCATAGACCGATTCGTGCACGTAGAGCCGCTTGATGGCGAGACAGACCTGGCCCGAGTTCTGGAACGCGCCCTCGAAAATGCCGGGCGCGACCTTCTTCGGATCGACGTCGTCGAGCACGATGCCGGCGTCGTTGCCGCCGAGCTCCAGCGTGATTCGCTTCAGGGTCTGGGCCGCGCTGGCCATCACCTTCTGCCCGGTCGCGGTCGAGCCGGTGAACGATATCTTGCGGATGTCCGGATGCTTGGTCATGGCGTCGCCGAGATCGTTGGCGTCGGCAATGACGTTGAGCACGCCCTTGGGCAGGATGTCCCGGACCAGTTCGGCGAATTTCAGCGTCGACAGCGGCGTGGTCGGCGCCGGCTTGACCACCAGCGTGTTGCCGGCCAGCAACGCCGACGGCAATTTGAAGCTCAGGATCAGCAGCGGATAGTTCCACGGGATGATGGCGCCGACCACGCCGAGCGGGCGGCGATGCGCCTCGACGCGGCGGTCGCCGCTGTCCTCGATCACCCGCATCGGCAGGTCGAGCGAGCTCAGATAGCGGAAGAAGCCGGCCATGCCCATCACTTCGCCGGTGGCGTCGGCAAGCGGCTTGCCCTGTTCGCTGGTCAGCAACCGCGCCAGTGCGTCGGCGTTGGCTTCGATCGCCTCGGCCATCCTGGTGACCAGCCTGCGGCGCTCCTCGATCGGGGTCGCCGCCCAGCCCGGAAAAGCCGCCTTGGCGGCGGCGACCGCGGCGTCGAGCTGCGCCATCGAAGCGCGCGGGCACTGCGCCAGCACCTCCTCGGTCGCGGGATTGAGGACGGGCATTGTGAGGTCGCCGGGCACCATTTTCCCGTCGATGAGAAGACTGAAATCGCTCATTGGTTCTGTTCTCCCTTTTCGAACGGACCGCTTTGCAGGTCTCGTTATATCTTTGCATATATCACGATTTTGGTCCGCCGACTACCGCCGGCCGCAGAACTGCCGTCGAAAAACCAGGGCTGGACGCCGCCCCGAACATCGATATATCCTCACATATACAACGAAAGCGCCGCCGGAGCCCGTCATGGAAATCGATACCCAGGCCCTCACCACCTGCGAGGTCGCTGCGGACGGCGGCGCCGTTTCGCTCGGTTTTGTCGATGCCGGCGGCAAGCCGGCCGTCATCCGGCTGTCGCTGAACCAGCTCGGCGCGCTGGCGATGACGCTGCCTGGACTGATCGACAAGGCCCTGCAGGCCCGCTTCGGCGACCGCAGCCTGCGCTATGCCTACCCGCTGGAGTCCTGGAGGCTCGAGCAATCCTCCGACCCCTCCCAGGCCATGGTCACGCTGCGGACCGTCGACGGCTTCAGCGTCTGCTTCTCGATCCCGCGCGCCCAGCAAAGCGAACTCGGCGAGGCGCTGGTGTCGCAGCCGGCGCCGGAAATGGCGACCCGGCCGCACTGAACCGCCTTGCGAGTTCCTGGAGGTCACGCGAAGCCAACTGACCAGGCGAGATATGCCCTTCAAAGCCTTGCGCTATGCGTCTTTCACAAACGCCGCAAAGGCCTCGGCGTAATCCGGATGCCATCGCGACAGCGCTGGACGGTTTTCAACGACATCACCGGCGGCCCAGAGGATGCGCCGCTCGTCGAGGCGCCGCGGCACGTCATTGTCCGGACACAGGATATAGAAATCGCCGGCGTCGAGGCGTTCGATCATGAAGTCGACGGTTTGCTCGGCGGTCCAGGCACCGGCGGGCTTCGCGGTTCGGCCCTTGGCGGTCAGGCCCGTGAAGACGAAGCCCGGAATCAGAAGATGCGCGCTGATCCGGCCGTGCGCCGCGTTGCGCAGCTCGTGCTGCAGGGCTTCCGTGAAGGCTTTGACGCCGGCCTTCGAGACATTGTAGGCGGGATCGCCGGGCGGTGTCGTGATGCCCTGCTTGGAACCGGTATTGATGATGAGACCCGGCCGCCCGCGCTCGACCATGCCCGGGGCAAAGACCTGCGAGCCATGAATCACACCCCAGAGGTTGACGCCGAGAATGCGCTGCCAGTTTTGCTCGGGCCCGAATATCTCGCTGCCCGGCTGGATGCCGGCGTTGTTCATCAGAATGTCGGTGCCGCCGAAACGCTCTCGCACGGCGCGTTGCAATCTCGACACCTCTTCGATGCGGCTGACGTCAACCGTCACGGCCATGATATCGGCAGCACCACCTGGCGCGAGCGATGATATCCTTTCTTCCGCTTCGGCAAGACGGTCGGACCCCAGATCCGCGATGCACACCCTCATGCCGAGGGCAGCGAACCGCATCGCGGCTGCAAGGCCTATTCCGGATGCGCCGCCCGTGATGACGGCAACATTGTTTCGAGACATGGCAGCGTGGGGCATCTGATTTCTCCTGACGTCCAGGGGGTTGGGGTCAAGCCGCGCGGCAACGCCAGCTCAAGGCGATCAGCACCGCGAAGGATACCTCAACAGCCGGGTGATCCGGATCAAGACCGCACGACCGGCGGTCAATTTTTCGCCGGGCGGGCGATGTCGGCCCGCAACGCCCTGAGATCCTTCCGGACCGCGCTTGCCGCGGCGCGTTCGATTCTGCGGTAACGCGCGACCAGGGATGTGCCAAAGGGCGTCAAAACCGCGCCGCCGCCATTCTTGCCGCCGGTTTGCCGCTCGACCGCGGCATGGCGGCAGATCCGGTTGATTTCATCGACCAGGTCCCATGCCCGTTTATAGGACATGTCCATCGCGCGGCCGGCGGCGGAGATCGAGCCGCAGGCCTCGATTTTCTCCAGCAGCTGGATCTTGCCCGGCCCGATCCGGCCCTCGTCATCGAGGTCGATCCGGACACTCAGGGTCGGAAGCATCCTGGCGGTGGATTTCTGCATGGAAAACGGGCTCTGCCGGTTCGGGACGCCAGCTTGCCATTGAAGGCTTTTGCCGACAAGGCGAACCGGTTAGATATCCTGATCAATAGACATTTTCCGGGGCATTCATGAATTATCCCTCGTTGTTTTCACCATTGCAGATCGGTCCCTACCGGCTGAATCACCGGGTCGTCATGGCGCCCCTGACGCGGATGCGGGCGGAGAGATCGAGCCTGGCGCCGCAGCCGCTGAACGCGGAATATTATCGGCAGCGCGCGACGGCGGGAGGCCTGATCATCGCCGAGGCCTCGCCTGTGCTTTCGACGGGCCACGGAAATCCGGGTACCCCGGGCATCTATTCGGATCCGCAAATCAACGGCTGGCGGAATGTCGTCGATGCGGTTCACGCGCGCGGCGGATTGATCTTTCTGCAGCTCTGGCATGTCGGGCGGGTTTCACATTCTTCGTTCCAGCCTGGCGGGGTATTGCCGGTCGCCCCCTCGGCGGTGCCGATTGTCGGCCTGACAACGATGACCGCCGATGGGAAGCCGGCGCCGTATGAGACGCCGCGGGCGCTCGAGACGGCAGAAATCGCCGTGGTGATCGAGGGTTTCCGGCAGGCCGCGCGCAACGCGCTCGCTTGCGGATTCGATGGCGTCGAGGTCCATGGCGCCAACGGCTACCTGATCGAGCAGTTCCTGCAGTCGCATACCAACCTGCGGACCGACCGATATGGCGGCTCGATCGAAAACCGCGCGCGCTTTCTGCTGGAGGTGACCCGGGCCGTTGTCGATATCTGGGGAGCCGACCGGGTCGGCGTGCGATTGTCACCCTATGGCGTGGCCAATGGCAGCGGCGAAGCCGATCCGATGCCGCTCTATACCCACGCCATCCAGGCGCTCGACCGGCTCGGCCTCGCCTACCTGCATTTCATCGAGCCGCGCTCCAGCGGCGCCGGCCGCGCCGAGGTCAACCATCAGAACGTGCCTTCGGCGATGTTGCTGTTCCGGCCGATCTGGCGCGGCGTGCTGATCACCGCCGGCGGCTTCACCGGCGAGACCGCGGAAGCGGCCATTGCCGCCGGCCATGCCGACGCCATCGCATTCGGCCGCATCTTCATTTCCAATCCCGATTTGCCGCGCCGGTTCGAGCTTGGATTTCCGCTCACGCCCTACGACAGGGCGACCTTCTATGGCGGCGGCGCGGCCGGCTATACCGATTATCCCGTCCATGACGAATTGCAGCGGGCCTGACCGGCCCGACCCGGGAGAACGCGCCGGTGACGTCCAAGCCAAAAGCGGTTGCCCCCGGCAAAGCCGCCGCCGGGCAATGCCTGTGCGGACGGGTCTGTTTCGAGATCGACACGCCCGCGCGCTGGGCCTGGCACGATCATTCGGCCGAGAGCCGGCGCGCCCATGGTGCTGCCTATGCGACCTATGTCGGCAGCTGGCGCAAGCGGCTTCGGATCACCAGGGGCGAGGCCGGGATTGGCCGTTTCGTGGACACCGCCACCAGGACGGTGCGAAGCTTCTGCAAGCGCTGCGGCACGCCGCTGTTCTACGAACGCGCGCGGTCGCCGCATATGGTGAACATCCCGCGCGCGCTGTTCAGCGGCCGTACCGGCCGGCAGCCGCTCTATCATGTCGCCATCGAGCAGCTGCAGGACTGGGCCTATACCGGCCAGCCGCTGGTGCCGCTGAAAGGCTTTCCCGGGGTGGTCTGGCAGCGCTCGAAGGCAAAAAAACGCACCGATCGCGACGGTATGTTTTAAATCCGTGTTTGAGAAACAGTCGGACCTCATCCCCGCGTAACGGCTTCGCCGTTATCGCTGGAGAAGCTTGCCACCGGGTCCGCGCGAAGCGCGGCCCGATGCTAAACTCCGCAAGCGTCTCGAAGGCCTCATCCTGAGGAGCTCGCGCAGCAAGCGTCGAAGGATGGAAAGCAGCCACGGACTCGCGGCCATCCTTCGAGACGCCGTGCAAGCGCGCGGCTCCCCAGGATGAGGCGATCATCTTGGCAGGCATCGGCACCTGCATGGCAAAACTGTACGCCTCGCCATGGTTGAGTGCGTCACTGAACCGGATCTTATTTTGACTCGCGCAAACCCGCAAAAGCCTGGTCGAGCCGCCGTGTGGCGGCCGCAAGGCTGCCACGCGTCGCATCGAGCCAGGACCGGTCGGCGTCGAGCCGCTGCTTTTCGGCGGCCAGCATCCGTGCGACCTCGGCGGGCTGCGGCCCGCCAAGGCCCTTGCTTGCTGTCACCATGTTCTCTGGCGTCAGCGAGCGGCGAAATTGCTGTTCCGAAAGCGGCAGTTTGGTATCGACCTTGGAGGAAGCGGCAACCTCGGCATAAATCCTTTGCACCTCCACAAATGGTATTTGGCTCTCGCGCAAATGGTGGGCGCGGCCGTAATTCACCAGTTCCGATGCGAAATGGTGACCAATGCGGAACGGCACGTCGGCCTCGCGCTGCAGGGTGTCGGCGAGCTCGGTGGTGGTGGAATAGTCGCTGTTGACTTCGTCGAGCGCGCGCGCGGGTCGAAACACCATCGTCCGGACCACGGCGTCGCCATGGGCGTACAATGCCGCCATGTCGCTCAGCAGGACGTCGGGATATTGCTTCGGGTTGCCGAAATCCTTGTAGTCGCTCATCCCCGGCTCGACATTGTGCGCGATCAAGGCAAACGTCCCGGCCTCGCCGATGACGGTGCTGGCCTCCGCGCGCAAATACACCAGCCCGCTGGGATTGCGCTTCTGCGGCATGATGCTGCTGGTTCCGGTCTGTTCGCCTTCGGCCAGCAGAATCCAGGGTTCGGTCTGGGCATATTGCGCGGTCACGTCGGCGATCAGCGCCCCCAGCACCAGCGCGCCCGACGTCGCCAGCCCCGCGAGCTCGGCACCGCCGTCGATCGGCGAGATTTGATTGGCGTCGTAGGAAGTTTCCACCGGTGCGTCGAAGCCGAGCAGGTCGGCAAGAAGCTGCCGGTCGACCGGAAAGCTCGATGTTCCCAATGCCGCGGCTCCGAGCGGCGACAGATTGAGCCGGGCATAGGCTTCCCGCATCCGGGTTGCCTCGCGCTCGAATGCCGCGGCATAGCCTGAGAGATAATGTCCGAGCGTGATCGGCTGGGCCTGCACGCCCCAGGTATAGGCCGGCATGATGGCGTCGGGGGCCTGCGCCGCCAGCGCCAGGATGGCGTCGCGCATTCCGTTCAGTTTCTCGAACGCGTTGAGGAAATCGCCGCGCGTGGTCAGACGCTGGATGGTTGCACCGATATCCTGTCGGCTTCGCCCGGAGTGAAGCCGGCTGATATCGGGGCCGCCGACCGCCATCAGATCCTGCTCCACCTTGAGGTAATCGCCCGATCGCACCGCCCCCGGCTGATCGGCCGCGGCGTCCACGCGATTGATGGCGTCGAAAATCCGGGTGCCAAGCGCGCTCGGAACGATCCCGCGCTCGACAATCATCACCGCGGAGGCCTTGTTGATCCGGGAAAGCCAGAAAAACCGGTCTTGCGGAGCCGCATGCGAGGGAGCGGCGTGGCCGAGCAAACACAGCAGGCCGGCAAATCCTGAAAAGCGGGCGCGCGCCAAGAAATCCGTCAAGAAGCCCTCCCCGTTTAGTGCCTTCCGCGCTCGTCTTCTCGGGCAACGCGACCCGGACGATGCGTGCGGGGTGAGGCTCTACCATAAGCCGCCGCCGGCGTCCGCGCAGGGCAGCCATGATCGCCCTCCATTGATCTCCGTGTCCGAGATCGGTCATATGTCGCGAGTCCCGACGGTAACGGCCGCGGGCAGGAGGAGGCCTTTCAATGAATCGCATCACCGGGCGTTCGGCGTTCCTCGCCTTGCTCAAGGACGAGGGCATCACGCATCTGTTCGGCAATCCCGGCACCACCGAACTGCCGATCATGCATGCCTTGAAGGATCATCCCGACCTCACTTACGTGATGGCGATGCAGGAGAGCCTGGTCGTCGCCATTGCCGACGGCTTCAGCCGCGCGTCGGGCCGCCTCGTCGCCTGCAATGTCCATGTCGCGCCCGGGCTCGGCAATGCGATGGGCTCGCTCTACAACGCGCAGTTCACCGGCACGCCGATGATCCTGACCGCCGGCCAGCAGGAGCAGGGCCATGGCCTGATGGAGCCGCTATTGTATGGGCCGCTGGTCCGGATGGCCGAGCCGCTGGTGAAGTGGGCGGTCGAGGTGACCCGGCTGGAGGACCTGCCGCGGATCGTTCGCCGCGCCGCCAAGATCGCGACCACGCCGCCGACCGGACCGGTGTTCATCTCGCTGCCGGGCGACATCCTGAATTCCGAAGCCGGCATCGATCTCGGCCGTTCGACCCGGGTCGATAGCCGGGTCAGGCCGTCCGACGCGGCGCTGCAGGCGCTGGTGCAGCGCATGCTCAAGGCCGAGCGTCCCGTCATCATCGCCGGCGATGAAATCGTCAAGAGCGATGCGCTGCAGGAAGCCGCACTGCTGGCGACCACGCTCGGCTGCCCCGCGTTCCAGCAATCGGCGCCCTATGGCGCGCATTTCCTGTCGGAAAGCCCCTGCTACATGGGCGCGTTGTCGCGCGTGCAAAAGCAGGTTCGCGACGTGTTGGCGCCCTACGACCTGATGATCGTGCTCGGCGCAGATCCGCTGCGGATGTCGGTTCACAGCGAAGTCGAACCGCTCCCGGAAGGAATGCCGATCCTGCAGATCGGCCTGGTCGACTGGGATCTCGCCAAGAACTACGGCGCCGAAATCGCGCTCAAGGCCGATGTGAAGGAAACCCTGGCGGTGCTGGTCCCGGCGCTCAAGGCCGCCGGCGGCGCCGGCCTCGAGGCCCGCGCCAGGCAGGGGATCGCGGCCCTGGCGGCAAACAACTGGACGGCGCGGCGCGCGACCGCGGTCGAGCAGATTTCGAAAGCCAGCGACCGCTCGCCGATCGATCCCGACTGGCTGGCGCTCTGCGTGGTCGAGGCGATGCCCGGCAACGCCATCCTGGTCGACGAGGGACTGACATCCTCAAGGCAGATCGGCGCGCTGCGCGCCCATCGCGATCGCTACGGCTATCATGCGCTGGCCTCCGGCGGCATCGGCTGGGGATTGCCCGCCTCGGTCGGTGTCAGCCTGGCGAACCCCGACCGGCCGGTGGTGTGTTTCTCCGGCGACGGCAGCGCGATGTATTCGATCCAGGCCTTGTGGACCGCGGCGCATCACAAGCTGCCGCTGACGGTGGTGATCGTCAACAATGGCGGCTATCGCATCATCAAGCAGCGGCTGCTGGCGTTTCATGGCGACGATCATTATGTCGGCATGGATTTTGTCGATCCCAGGGTGGATTTTACCGCTCTGGCCAAATCGTTCGGCCTGGAGGCGATACTCATTACCGAGCCCGGGGATTTGAAATCGACGCTGACCTCGGCATTCAGCCGCCCGGGCGCGAAGCTGATCGAGGTGGTGGTCGACGGCACGGTGTGAGGACCGGCGCAACGATCGCCGAGGAATCGCGAGTTCATTTCGCGGTCTTCGCCGTGCTGCCGGGGCGGTATTGCACGGCCGGATGCGGCGCGGCCAGCCGCGCCCGGCCGGCGCCGAACAGTTTTTCGCGCAGCGTGCCCGGTGCGTAGGCGTCCTTGTAGCGCCCGCGCCGGACAAGTTCCGGCACCAGCATGTCGGCGATATCTTCGAAATCCCCGGGCGAAATCGCAAAGGCGACGTTCAGGCCGTCGACTCCGGTCTGATCGACCCACGCCTCGATGTCGTCGGCGACCTTTTCGGGAGTGCCGACCACGACCGGCCCGATGCCGCCGATCCCCACATGCTGGGCGACCTCGCGCACGGTCCAGACCCGGTCCGGATCGGCGCGGGTGATGTTGTCCATCGCGGTGCGGCCCGCGTCGTTCTCGACGTGGCGAACCTGCTGGTCGAGGTCGTAGGTCGAGAAATCGACGCCGGTCCAGCCCGACATCAGCGTGAGCGCGCCCTCGGCATTGCTATGACGCATATAGTCGGCGTATTTGGCTGAAGCCTCGGCTTCGGTTCGCCCGAGAATGATGGTCATCATGCTGAACATCAGGATCTCGGCGGGGTTGCGGCCGATCTCCGCCGCCAGCGCGCGGATGGCGGCAACGCGCGGCGCGATGACCTTGGCCGAAGGGCCCGACATGAACACGCATTCGGCGTGTCGTGCCGCGAACTGGCGCCCGCGCGGGGATGTCCCGGCCTGGTAAAGCACCGGTGTGCGTTGCGGTGACGGCTCGCTCAAGTGGATGGCATCGAGGCGATAATTGTTGCCCTGGTGCCGGACGCGATGCACCTTGGCGGGGTCGGCGAAGACGCCGCGCACGCGGTCACGCAACACCGCATCGTCCTCCCAGCTGCCCTCCCACAGTCTGTAGACCACCTCCATATATTCATCGGCGACATCGTAGCGGTCGTCATGCGCGGTCTGCCTGTCCTTGCCGGCACCGCGCGCGGCGCTGTCCAGATAGCCGGTCACCACGTTCCAGCCGATCCGCCCTTCGGTCAGATGATCGAGCGTCGACATCCGCCGCGCGAACGGAAACGGCGGCTCGTAGGACAAGGTGCAGGTGACGCCGAAGCCGAGATTTTCGGTGACGGCCGCCATTGCCGAGATCAGCAGCAGCGGATCGTTGACCGGAGTCTGGGTGGCGTTTCGCAACGCCGCATCGGGGCTGCCGCCGAACACGTCATAGACGCCCAGCACATCGGCCAGGAACAGGCCGTCGAACCGTCCGCGCTCCAGCGTTCGCGCCAGATCGGTCCAGTATGGCAGCCGGTTATAGTCGGCGGTGCGGTCGCGCGGATGGGTCCACAGCCCCGGCGATTGATGCGCGACGCAGTTCATGGCGAAGGCATTGAGCCGGATAACTTTTTTCATGGCGGCAAAGCCTTGGGGCGGGCCATTGGCACGATCGGGCCGCAGACAATGGCATCCCGGCCGGAGCGCATCAAGCGGCGCTGCCGCCGCCGTTTCGGCGGCACGGGCCTGATTTCACGATCAAGCCTTAACAATTCCCACATAGTGTGCGAGCTAGCTGCTTCGTCCCCCACAGGAGAGTCGGCTTGGATCAGATCGCCTACGTCAACGGTTCGTTCGTGCCCCTGGGCGAGGCCAAGGTCTCGGTGCTCGACCGCGGCTTCCTGTTCGCCGACGGCATCTACGAAGTCGCTGCGGTGCTGGATGGCAGGCTGATCGACAATGCCTCGCATCTTGCCCGGCTGGAGCGCTCGGTCGGCGAGATCGCGCTCGCCCTGCCGGAAACCATCGATCGGATTGTCGAGATCCAGAAGCAGCTGATCGCGCGCAACCAGCTCGTCAACGGCATGGTGTATCTGCAGGTCACGCGCGGCGCCGACAGCGGACGGGACTTCGCATTCCCCAAGGCCGTGAAGCCGACGCTGGTGATGTTCACCTCGGCCAAGGACATCGTCAACGCGCCGTCGGCGAAGTCGGGCATCGCCGTGATCACCGTGCCGGACATCCGATGGGCCCGGCGCGACATCAAGAGCGTGGCGCTGCTGGCGCAGGTGCTGGCCAAGCAGGCCGCCGCAGCCGCCGGCGCCGCCGAAGCCTGGATGATCGAGGACGGCATGGTGACGGAAGGCGGCTCGTCGTCGGCCTTCATCCTCACGCAAGACGATGTGCTGGTGACCCGGCAGAATTCATCCGCCATCCTGCCGGGCTGCACCCGCAAGGCAGTCGTTGCACTGGCCGAAGAACGCCAGCTTCGGGTCGAGCAGCGGCCGTTTTCGGTTGAGGAGGCGCTGGCGGCCAAGGAGGCCTTCATCACCAGCGCGACCGTGTTCGTGCAGGCAGTGGTAACGATCGACGGCAAGACCGTCGGCAACGGCCGTCCGGGACCGATGACCGACCGGTTGCGCGAGATCTATGTGGGTTTCGCCCGCGCCACCGCGGAGTGAGATTCGCAGCCGGCGGCTTGATCATGCCGGCGCTTCTGCTGGCGCGCGTTGCGACGCCCGCCGGCCCGGTTAGAGAATTTCAATGGCCGCCACCGGTTTCAAGACGGCCGGGCTTCTGCAGGAGCAGAACAGCCATGAGCCCGGCGATCAGCGCGGCTCCCAACAGATAGAACGTATCGCTGAAGGCCAGGATGTAAGCCTGCTTTTGCACGATCTGGCCGATCGCAACCATGGCGCGATGCGATGCATCGGCGGGATCAATCGCGCCATGATGGATGAAATATTGCGTGAGCTGTTCGACCCGGCTGCGGGTGGCCTGCCCGAACAGCGAGACTGACTGCATCAGCACATTGGAGTGATACTGCTCGCGCTTGGTCAGGAACGTCTGCAGCATGGCGATGCCGACCGCGCCGCCGAGGTTCCGCATCATGTTGAACAGTCCCGAGGCCGAGCCGGCATTCTCCGCCTCGATGCTGGCGGTGGCGACGGCGGAGAGCGGCGCGAACGCCAGCGCCTGGCCGACGGCGCGGACGACGTTGGGCCAGAACAACTGGTCGGAGCCGTAATCGGTCGTCATGGTGATGTTCATGAAGTTGCTGGCGGCGAACAGCGCGAAGCCGACGCCGATCAACAGACGCGGATCGAAGCGCCGCATCAGCCGCGGCACCAGCGGAATCAAGACCAGTTGCGGCAATCCGGTCCAGGCCAGCACCATGCCGATCTGCTCGGCGTTGTATCCCTGAATGCGCGACAGATAGACCGGCAGGATGAAAACCGAACCGTACAGGGCAACACCGAGCAGGAAATTGGCGACGACGCCGAAGCCGAAGCTGCGGCGGGCCAGCAGCCGCAGATTCAACAGCGGCTTCGCGGCGGTCAGTTCGATCCACAGGAACAGCGCCAGCGCCACCGATGCGATGATCGACAACCGCACAATGAAAGCCGATCCTAACCAGTCGTCCTTGTTGCCTTCCTCGAGCACGGTCTGCAGCGCGCTCAAGCCGACCGCCATGGTGATCACGCCCGGCCAGTCACCGTCGCGCAAAAGCGCCAGCCGCATCGGCTTTCGTTCCAGCGAGAACCACAGCATGCCGATCATCAGCGCGCCCGGCGCCAGGTTGACGTAGAAGATGGTTTGCCAGCCCCAGTTTTCGGTGAGGTAGCCGCCGATGGTCGGACCGATCGCCGGCGCAAAGGTGGCCGACAGCGCAAACAACGCAAGCCCGACCGGCTGTTTTGCCTTCGGCAGCATCGTGATGATCAGGGTGAAGGCCATCGGGATCAGCACGCCGCCGGCAAAACCTTGCAGGGCACGCAATACAATCATCTGTGACAGGTCCTGGGCAAAGGCGCAGGCGACGGAAAACGCCAGAAACAGGGTTGCGTTGGTCAACAGATAGACGCGGATCGAGAACGCCTGCGCGAGCCAGCCGCTTAGGGGAATCACGATGATTTCGGCGATCAGATAGGAGGTCGATATCCAGCCGCCGTCGTCGATGCCGGCGCCGATTGCACCCTGGATGTCTGCCAGCGACGCGTTGACGATCTGGATGTTGAGCACCGCCATGAAGGCGCCGAGCGTGGCGCCGAACACCGCAATCCAGGTTTTGGCCGAGACCGCCGCGCCCGCGCGGCCTGATGCCGGCGCGGTTTGCCGCCGGTCGCCGCTGCTGTCGGCGGCAACCGCGTCGATGCCGGACCGGAGCGCCGTCATGGATGTCTCCTCAGGCTTTCAGAGGCGGGACGCGTTGGGTGAAAATCTCGACCAGCGGCGAAGTCGGCAGTGCCATGGCCCGGCATGGCTGGTGATGCCGCGGGCTTGCCGGATTCAGCCGCCATTCGGCCGCGCCAGCGCGAGCTCGGACGCCAGACGCTTGCGGGTGTCGCGCTCGGCGAGCACCGTTGCCTTGGTATCGACGGTCGGCTCCGCCGACATGCCCGGCCGCAGCAGGCCGGTCAGGCTGTGGTCGTCGAGCACGATCTTTACCGGCACCCGCTGCACGATCTTGGTGAAATTGCCGGTCGCATTGTCGGGCGGCAGCAGCGCGAATTCGAGACCGCTTGCCGGCGACAGGCTGTCGACATGGCCCCTGAGTTTTATGGCGTGAAACGTGTCGATCCGGATCTCGACCGGCTGACCGTCGCGCACATGGGTGAGCTGGGTTTCCTTGAAATTCGCCACCACATAGACCGCATCGAGCGGAACCAGCGCCATCAGCTGGGTGCCGGCCTGCACGAATTGACCGACCCGGAGCGAACGCGCGCCGACGGTGCCGTCGACCGGAGCGGTGATGGTGGTGTAGGACAGGTTCAGGGCCATCTGTTGTTCGACGGCGCGGGCGCGATCCAGTTGGGCCACGGCCTTGGCCCGCTCGCTGGTGAGAACGTCGACCTTGCGCTGCGCCGCGAGCAGACCGGATTTGCCGTGCTGCAGCTGCGCGATCTTTTCGCGCAGCGCCGCGTCAGACTGCTGCGCGCGCTGGAGGGTGCCGGAACCGGTCTTCATCAGCCCGTCGTAGCGGGCCTGTTCCTGCTGGGCGAACTGCAGATTGGCTTCGGCGGCGGCGATATCTGCCGATTCCTGTTCCATGACCGGATGCTGCAGGGCGATCTGGGCGTCGAGATTGAGCACCGCGGCTTCCGACGCCGTGACATCGGCACGGGCCTGGTCCAGCGCCGTGCGGAAATCGCGCTCGTCGATCCGGGCCAGCACCTGTCCGGCCTTCACCGGCTGGTTGTCGTTAACCAGCACTTCCGCGATATAGCCGGACACCTTCGGCGAGACGATCGTGGAGTCGGCCTGGACGTAGGCGTCATCGGTCGTTTCCAGATATCGCCCGGTGGTGAGGTAGCCGTAGCCGAAGTCTGCCGCCGCGGCGACGCCGAGCGCCAGCGCCACGGCCATGGCGGCGCGCTTGATCGTCCCCCGGGAAGGACGAATTCCGGTTTTGGTAAGCAAGTCAGCAGCATAGGCTAGTTCGACCACAACATCCTCCCGAACGGGGCGGCGCCCTCGGGGACGGTGCCTCCAATATCTCGCCTCCATGCAATGTTTTGCGGCGTGTGATAATTCGGTAAAAAGCGGAATAATTGTCCCGTGAGAGCGGATAATCGGAGGCGTCGATGGATCGTCTGACCAGCCTGACCGCGTTCGTCCAGGTGGTGGATAGCGGCGGATTTTCAGCGGCCGGCCGTCATCTCAACATGTCGACGACAATGGTGAGCAACCACGTCCAGGCACTGGAAGACCGGCTCGGGGCGCGGCTTCTGAATCGCACGACCCGGAAGGTCAGTCTCACTGAAGTGGGCAAGGCCTATTACGACCGCTGCACGCAGATCCTTACCGATCTCGAACAGGCCGACGAGGTCGCCGGCGCCCTGCAATCGACGCCGCGCGGCACGCTACGCGTCTACACCGCCACCCATATCGTCCCGTTCATCGCCGCGGCGGTCGCGGAATTTCTGCTGGCGCATCCCGAGGTCAAGGTCGATCTGACCATGGGCGAACGAACCATCGATCTGATCGACGAGGGATTCGACCTTGCGATCCGGCTCGCGCCGCCGCCCGATTCCAGCCTGATCGTCCGCAGCCTTGCGACCTGGCGGCACGTGCTGTGCTGTTCACCTGACTATCTCGAAACGCACGGACCGCTGCAGCAATTGTCCGAACTGGCGAGCCATAATTGCGTTCGCCACGTGCTTTACCCCTATCAGGATGACTGGCATTTCGTCGATCGGAAGGGAGCGCCAGCCTCGGTGCGGATCTCCGGCAACCTGGTCACCAACAGCGGCGAGGCGCTTCGGGTAGCCGCGTTGCAGAGCGTCGGCATTTGCCTGGCCGCGGGATTTCTGGTCGCCGACGATCTCAAGACCGGTCGCCTGGTGCGGCTGCTGCCCGACTACCGGCCGGTGGAATTTGCCATGAACGCGGTTTATCCGCATCGCCACCATCTGACAGCGAAAGTCCGCATCTTCATCGATCTTCTGGCGCGCCACAGCGTCGAGCTGCAGGAACTGATCGATCCGAATTCCTGATCCGCGTCGCCGCACCTTCAGGGTTTCAGGATCAGCTTCTGCACCCGCCAGTTCAGCAATTCGGCGGTGTAGATCACGTTCTCCGACGGGCATGCCATCGCGTGGATCCAGCCGAACTGCTTGAGCTGCTTGCCGGATTGGCCGAGCATGCCGAGCACCTTGCCGTCCAGGCTCAGCTTGTAGATGCGGCCGGGCCAGGAATCCGAGCTGTAGAGCACCTGATGCGGTGGCGGCGTGATGCAGATCGCCCAGGGCGAGCCCGGCGCAAAGGTGCCCCCCGATATCATCGCCTCGTCGGGAATCTTGCCGATCGCCGGCCTTGCATCCGGCGGCACCGGCACGTCGATGGTGAACTGGCGCAGGAAATTTCCCTCGCCGTCGAACACCTGAATTCGCCGGTTGCCGCGATCGGCGACATAGACATTGCCATTGGCGTCGGTCGCGATCGAGTGCGGGGTATTGAACTGGCCGGGTCCCTTGCCGCGCTCGCCCCATGACTTCAGCCAGTTGCCGTCCTTGTCCACCTTGGCGACACGCGAATTGATGTAGCCGTCGCTGATGAAGGTGTTGCCGGCCTTGTCCCATGCCACGTCGGTGACCTGACGGAACCGGCCATCCTCGGCGGGCAGCGGCGGCTTCGGATGCTTGAGCGGGCCGGTATCTTCATCGGACGCCTCCTGCTTGCGGCCGAACACCATGACGACGCGGCCCTCGGGATCGAACTTGATCACCATGTCGGAGCCCTTGTCGGTCACCCAGATGTTGTCGGCAGGATCGATCTTGACGGTATGGGCGAACGACCAGGCATAGAGGTTCTTGCCGATTTCGCGGACGAACTGGCCCTTGGCGTCGAATTCCAGCAATTGGGCCGCCGCCGCGGCATAGGCCGGTCCGCTGGTGTTGCCGCGGGACAGCACGAAAACGTGTCCCTTGGAATTGACCGAGACGCCCGACACTTCGCCAAAATACATGTTGGTCGGCAGCCGAAGCGGATTCGGCGCCGAATCGAAGGCGATGGTCGGCACGCTCTGCTGCGCCAGGGCCTGCTGCGCCAATAGTGTTGGCCCGGCCAGCAACAATGATAAACCGATCAGCCAGTGCCTCATGAAGTCCTCCCCGGAGCGTTTATTGTGGTTTAGCGGTTGCGACGAAGGCCAGTCCATAGTCCAAAGCAGGTCTTGGCGTCCATCCTCAATCTATCCTTGCACATGCCGCGTCATATCCGTTCACCGTCCGGCGCATAGCGTGGAGGCCCGTCTTGCAAAATAAGAAGACATTTCTCGCCACGATGCGGTGCAAATTGCCGCTTCGGCCAAATCTTGCCCTGGCGTCCTGTGGATTTGCGCTCGCAGCCGGCCTGCTGTCGTCGGCGGTTCCCTGTGACAAGGCCTTCGCCTTCTATCCCGACCGGGTCGTCAAGATCGTGGTGCCGTTTGCGCCGGGCGGTGGCACCGATGTGGTCGCGCGCACCCTGGCGCAGGAAATGTCCGGAGATCTCGGGGTCACTGTCGTGATCGAGAACAAGCCGGGGGCGGGCACCATCGTAGGGACCGAGGCCGTCGCCCTCAGCGAGCCGGATGGCTACACGCTGCTGATGGGGACGTTCGCCAATGCCGTCAATCCGAGCCTCCATGCCAGCCTGCCCTACGACCCGCATAAGGATTTCGCAGCGGTCGCGCTGGTGGCACGCTCCTTCAACATCGTCGTGGTCAATCCGGGATCGCCGATCAAGTCGATCGCAGACCTGATCGCGGCGGCCAAGACCGATCCCGGCAAATTATCCTATGGTACATTCGGTACCGGCACCTCGGCGCATCTGGCCGGCGAGCTGTTCAAGGATATGGCGAAAGTCGACCTGACCACGGTGCCCTATAGGGGTGCCGCACCCGCCATCACCGACCTGATCGGCGGTCAGATCCAGGTGATGTTCACGACGGTTGCCAGCGCGGCTTCGCTGATCCAGGCCGGGCAACTGCGCGCGCTCGCCGTGACTTCGGCGCAGCGTTCGCCGGCATTTCCGGATCTGCCGACGGTGGCTGAAGCCGGCGTTCCCGGCTATGCCGCCGAAAGCTGGTATGGTCTGTTCGCGCCTGCCAAGACCCCGGCCGATGTCATCGAGCGGCTGAACAAATCCGCCGCCAGGGCCGTGCAGTCCGACACCTTCAGGCAGCTCGGCATCAATGAAGGCCTCGTCATGGTGGCGCGTCCGCCTGAAGAACTCGACCGATATGTGCGCGACGAGGAAGAACGTTGGCGCAAGCTGATCCAGGAAGCCGGAATCAAGGTCGAATAGGCGGCGCCCGGAACTGTCGGTTGCAGTGCGGCGGCGATTCGGAGTTGCCGATTGACCTGGAATATTCGATCCTTTCCGGTGTTGCAGAGGGGGCGTCTTCGAATGCCGGTGGGGAAGCTGCCTTCGGCGCCGTGATTGAAAATCCAGGCCGCCGCCATAAAAATCCAGGGAACATCACCATGTCCAGAACGATACGACGCACGCTCGCCGCCGCCGGCTTCGCCTTGATCGGCCTCGTGCTGCCGGCGTCGGCGCAGGAAACCGTCCGCATCCGCGGCACCATCGAACGCATCGAAGGCCCGGTTTACGTGGTCAAGACCCGCGACGGCGCCGAGGTGAAGGTGACGGTCACCGACAATCCGCTGTTTGTCGCAATCGTCAAGGCATCGATGGCCGACATCAAGCCCGGCATGTTCGTCGGCTCGACCGGCATGACGCAGCCCGACGGCAGCCAAAAAGCCATCGAGGTGCACATCTTCCCGGAATCGATGCGCGGTACCGGCGAAGGCCATTACGACTGGGACCTCAAGCCGAACACCAAAATGACCAACGCCAATGTCGAGCAGACCGTCGCCGGCACCGACGGACCGGTATTGTCGGTCAAGTACAAGGGTGGCGAGAAGAAGCTGCTGGTGACGCCTGAGACCGCGGTCGTGAGCTACGTCGCCGGCAGCAAGGACGACCTCAAGCCGGGGATCAAGGTCTTCGTCGGCGCCGCCAAGAAGCAGCCTGACGGCACCGTGCAGACCCCGCGCATCACCTATGGCAAGGATGGCCTGACGCCGCCGATGTAGATGCGCCGCGCTCGGCCGCCCTTGCAAGCACTCACAGGCATCAACCGGAGAAAAGATAGCATGCGTCGCATTGTTTCAATGGCATTGGCGGCTTGCGCCCTTGCCGCACTGAGTTCGTCAGCCCAAGCCCAGACGCCTGCACCGGCGACACCGCCGGCGCAGCCGTCCGCCGGTGGCACCCCCGATGCGATGCCGTTCGACATTCCCTACGGCGTATCGATCGGATTGGAACGCGCCAAGCAGGTGATGGCGGCAGCCGAGGCCGAGGCCAAGCGGCGAAACTGGAAGATGAACATCGCCGTGGTCGACACCAACGGGGAGCTGGTGCATTTCTCGCGGATGGAAGGCGCTCAGATTGCGTCGGGGCCGATTTCGCAGGGCAAAGCCCGGACCGCGGCGCGCTTTCGGCGCGAATCCCGGGTGTTCTACAATGCCTATGAAACCGGTCATGCCTATACCGGCACGCTCGATCCCGGCCTGGTCGCCAGTCCCGGCGGATTTCCCCTGATCGAAAACGGCAAGATCATTGGCGCGGTGGGTTGCAGCGGCGGCACCGGCGACCAGGACGCCGCGGTTTGCAAGGTTGGTGCCGAGGTCGTGAAATAACCGGCGGCTCCCGCATAGCCGCCAACCTCTTCACCGGCAATGTCCGGATGTCCTGCATCGACCCGCAGATCTCCGCGCAGGCGAGGCGGCGGTGGTCAAGGTGGGGGCGCTCGCCTTCGCCGTCTTCCTGCCGGTCCGGCATGGAGCAACGGGCTGAAGCCGCTGGCGACCATCGATCCCGGCGGCGTCAGCTACGGGTTTCGTGTCGGTCTCGGCGCGCTGATTCTCAATACGGTCGTGGGCGCGCCGGTGCCGGCCTGGATCCAGTCCGGCCGGCAAGCGGTGCTATTGCTCCATCCTGATATTGCCGGCCCTGGCGACCGCGGTCCACCGCGCAATATCGGCTGCCAGAATCCGCGCAAAGTCCTGCGACGAGTTGCCGACCGGTTCGATGCCGAACGGTCGCAGGCGCGCCATCACATCGGGCAGCCGCGCGATCCGCATCAGTTCGCCCTCGAGCTTGCTGACGATCGCAGGCGGCGTCCTGGCCGGCGCGAAGATGCCGCTCCACAGCACCGCATCGACGTCGGCGCCGGCTTCCTTCATGGTCGGAACGTCCGGGAGATCGTCGGTCCGCTTCGGCGCGGCGACCGCAAGCGCCCGCACCCGACCGCCCTGCACCTGGCCCGAAACCGGGCCGGCATCGGCTATGGTGGCGGTCACCTCGCCGGAAATCACCGCCATCACCGAATCGTTGGCGCCCTTGTAGGGAATCTGCTGCAGCGGCGCGCCGGTCTTCTGCTTGAACAGTTCGGTCACCAGCTGGAACGCGGCCGACGAACTGGAGTAATTGGCCTTGTCCGGGTTTGCCTTGGCATAGGCGACGAGTTCGGCAACCGACCTGATCGGCGAAGCCGCGTTGACGATCAGGATCAGCGGAAACGATGCGAGTTCGGAGACCGGAGTGAAATCGCGCAGCGGATCGTAAGGCAGGCTGCCATAGACCGCCGGATTGATCGCCATGGCGCCGCTGGCGCCGACCAGCAGGGTGTAGCCGTCCGGCGTCGATTTGGCGACATATTCGGTGGCGACGATGGCGCCTCCGCCCGGCCTGTTTTCGACGATGACCGGCTGGCCGAGGCTCTCCGACAGTTTCTGCCCGACGATCCGCGCGATGATGTCATTGCCGCCGCCGGGCGTAAATCCGACGATGATGTGAATCGGCCGTATCGGGTAGTTCGACGGATCCAGCTGCGCGGAAGCCGCGGTGAGGGCGGTCGCGGCAAGGCCGAGAAGTCCAAGGCACCTGCCGATCGGAAAGCGTCTGCGCTGCCATTTCATGAAGTGGCCCTGCGGTTGTCGGCGCAGCTGTTTCCGCTCACAGCGGGGTGACCAGGACATGCAGCACCGCGGCCTTGCCGTCGTCGAGCGCGGCCAGGCAGCGATCGATCGCAGCGGCGAGATCGCCGGGTTCGCTGACGCATTCGCCGTGCGCGCCGAAGGCCCGCGCCACGGCGGAAAACTCCCGTTGCGTGCCCTGGCGGCCCGGTCGCAGCCGCGACTGGAATTGGTCGGTCTCGGCGGCAACGCCGTTGGGGTAGACGCGCTGCACCGCCGATTTCACCGCCTGCCAGCCGCCATTGTCCAGCACCACCGTCAGGATCGGGATCTGGTATTGCTGGGCCACCGCATAGACGCTGTCGGGCGATGAAAAGTGAAAGCCGCCGTCGCCGATCACCTGCACGATGCGGCGGTCCGGTTGCGCCAGTTTCAATCCGAGCGCCATGCCGCCGCTGAAGCCAAGCCCGCCGCCGGCCAGCCCGACATAGCTCTGCGGCTTGGTCCGGGTGATGTGCTGCTGCAGGATCGGCGCGTTGCGGATCGCCTCGTTGACGACGACGTCGTGCGGCGCCAGCTTGCCATCCAGGGTCGCAAACACGAAGGCCGGGTTGAGCGCGCCCGGACCGCCCTGGGCGGCGGCCCCGGCGGCCCGGCGCGTTGCAGCCTGTTCGCGGGCATCGCCCCAGCCCGCGATGCGCTCCGCCACGCGGCGGCGCCAGGCGCCGTCGGCGCGCGCTTCCACGGCGTCGAGCAGCTGCTGCAGGACGATGGCGCAATCGCCCTGGATCCGCATATCGGTGGCAAATCCCCACATCGGGAAATCGGATTTCAAGGGATCGATGTCGATCTGGATCCATTTGATGTCGCCGGCACGCCGGGCATATTGCGGAATGAACGGCACGTCGGAATCGAGCAGCAGGCCGAGGTCCGCGGTCTGCAGCAGGGGCAGCGGGTCGAAGCCGGCAAAGCACGGCGAGGCCTGCGAGATATTGAGGTCGATCGAATTGAACTCGGCGACGCGAATGCCGCAGCTCTGCGCCAGCCGCTCCAGCACCGCGACCGCCTGCGGCTTGCGGCCGAGATAGGCCGTCAGCGCGATCGGCTGTTGCGCCGCCATCAATTGTTCGGCGATCAGGTCGATCCGCGCCGGCTCGATGCCGCCGGCCTGTACGCCGCCATATCGCGCCGGCGGATAGCACGGCATCGCCGCGTCGTCCCATTGCTCGGCCAGCGTCTCGCGCGGCAGCATCATGTAGACCGGGCCGGGCGGATCGCTGTGCGCAAAGGCGCTGGCGCGGGCCAGCGCCTCTTTCACCACGATGCCCGACGGCAGCGAATATTCCCATTTGACGTAGGGCCGGACGATGCTGGCGATGTCGAACGGGTCCTGCACGAAATGTACATAGGTGTCGCGCGAAGCGGGCAGTTCGCCGTGCAGTGTGTAGGGCGCCCGCCCGGCAAACAGCATCACCGGCAGCCGGTAGCGGAACAGGTTCTGGATCGCCATGCAGGCATTGGCGGTGCCGGCATCGACATGCACGAAAACCGCCTGGCCGCGCCCGGTCGCCAGCGCATAACCGCCCGCCATGTGCACGGCGACGACCTCGTGCGGGCACAGGATCATCTCGGGATGCTTGCGGCCTTCCCGGTCCCAGCGCGCCATCTCCTCGATCAGCGACACGTGGTCGGTGCCCAGATTGGCGAAGATGTAGTCGACGCCGAGATCGACCAGGCCCTCCAGGAAGTGATGCGCGGTGCTGTGGCGGCTCATGCCCGGCTGCCTTCCGGCGCCGTCTCCGCGACGAACCTGTTGCGCAGGGTGCCGATGCCGGTGATCTCGATCTCGACGACGTCCCCCGCCTTGAGGTCCGGCGAGGCGCCGTCGGTTCCCATCCAGATCACGTCGCCCGGCCACAGCGTGAAATACTTCGTCAGCTCCACGATGAACGGCTTGATTCCGAAGATCATGTCGTTGGTACGAAAGCGGTTGCTCTCGATGCCGTTCACTTTCACGATCGTCTGCATGTTGTCGAGGTCGACATCGGTCTCGATCCAGGGTCCCATCGGCTTGAAGGTGTCGGCATTCTTGGCCCGCCACAGCCCGCGATCGGCCTTCTGCCAAGAGCGCTCGCTCACATCGTTGCCGATGGTGTAGCCGAACACGCAGGACATCGCCTCGGCTTCGGTGAGATGCTTTGCTTTTTTACCGATCACCACCACCAACTCGCCCTCGTAGTGGATCTTTTCGGTGGCGGTGGCCGGAATCACGACATCCTCGTCGTGCGCGACCAGCGCGTTCTGCGCGCGATAGCCGATCTCGGGCCGGTCGGGAACGTTGGGCACCTCGCCGCGCTTGTCGGCGGCCTCCTTGAGGTGCTTGAGGTAGTTCAGGCCGACGCAATAGAAAGTGCGCGGCATCACCGGCAATTCGATCTTGACGTCCTTGAGCGAATGCGAGCGCTCGGTGCGCCGCCATTCACCGAAGGGGTCGCCGCTCACCGCGATCACGCGCTCGCCCTCGATGATGCCCCAGGAGGTGTCTCCGTTTGCGGTAAATTTCAGCCAGCGCATGCGCGATATCCTGTTAATTGTTTCATTCCGCCGCAACCTGCGGCTGGATTTTCCAGGCCCCGGCCGGCGGACGCGGCAGCCCGAGATTCTCGCGCAAGGTGTTGCCGGCGTAGTCCTTGTGAAACAGTCCGCGCCGCTGCAATTCCGGAACCACATGGCGGACAAAATCGGCATAAGATCCCGGCACATACGTCGCTGCGACCACAAAACCGTCGCAACCGCGACCGGAAAACATCTCTTCCAGCCGGTCGGCGATCTGCTTCGGCCCGCCAACGATGGCGTCCTGGGTCTGGCCGCGGCCCGAAAAGGTGATGAAATCGCGCGTGCTGGGATTGGCCTTGCCGGAACTCCGCAGCACTCCGTCGCGGATGCCGGTCATGCCCTGCATGCCCTGCAGCTCTTCCGTGGTCAGCGGCTCATCGATGCCCTTTGCGGCAAAATCGTAGTTCAGCCCTTCGGCCAGCAGCGACAGCGCATCGATTTCCAGCGGCAGCTTTTCGATCAGCGCCATCTTGTCTTCGGCTTCGGATTGGGTCGCGCCGGCTACCGGGGTCACCAGGTTGCAGAGAAACATCTGATCGGGATCGCGGCCGGCCTTGGCGGCCTCGTTGCGGATCGCGTCATAGCCTTGCCTGGCGCCGGCCAGATTGCGCGCCGCCGTGAAAATCACTTCGCCCCATCGTCCCGCAAAGCGCTGGCCGCGGCCGCTGGCGCCGGCCTGGATCACGACGGGATGCCCCTGTTGCGAGCGCGGCACCGTGAACGGTCCGCGCGACTTGAAGAACTGCCCGCGATGATCGAGACGCTTGACCTTGTCCGGATCGGCGAAGCGGCCCGACTTCTTGTCGATCAGCAGCGAACCGTCTTCCCAGGAATCCCAGTGGCCGAGCACCACCTCCATGAACTCATCGGCGCGGTCGTAACGCAGGTCATGCTCGAGATGCTGGTCGCGCCCCATATTGTGGGCCTCGCCGTCATTGACTGATGTCACGACGTTCCAGGCGGCGCGGCCGCCGGTCATCAAATCGAGCGTGGCAAAGCGGCGCGCGACATCGAAGGGTTCGAAATAGGTGGTCGAGCAGGTCGATGCGAGCCCGAGCTTCTCGGTCACCATTCCCATCGTGGTCAGCACCACGACCGGATCCATCTTGACGCAGCGGATGCCGTATTCGACCGTGTGACGGTGATCGTTGCCGTAGCGGTCCGGCATCGCCAGCCGGTCGTCGAAGAACGCCATGTGGAATTTGCCGGCTTCGAGAATCCTGGCTATCTCCTGATAGTAATCCGCGGACATCGAGTCGTCGCGCGATTGCGGATGTCGCCATGAACTCGGAAGATTGGTGCAGTTCTGCGCCTGCAGAAAGCCGACCATCACCATTTGCCGCGTCATGCAGGGCCTCCCATCCGCGCCGGATCCGGCATCAATCCCGGCTTCATAAACCGAGTTCGTCCGCCAATTTGTATTCGCCGGCCAGCGCCCGCAACCTGTCCCAGGTTGCGTCCTCGACGTCGATGCCCGCGACCTTGCGCTGCTGCTCGCGGAGGTATTCGACCTCGCCCGGATAGAACACGCCGGTTGAACCTTGCGACGGCGGGGTTGCCTTGAGATATCGGGCGAATTCGGCGACCTCGCGCTTGAAGTCCTGGAGCGGACGGAACGCCGCGACGTTGAACACCGCCATGAAGCATCCGTCATTGTGCCGGCCGCTCGGCTCGACCCCGAAGCCGAGCCCGGTAAGCAGCCCGCACAGCACCTCGACCATCGCCGCCAGGCCGCTGCCCTTGTAGCCTTCGGTGCCGCCGAGCGGCAGCAGTGCGCCGCCCTTGCGATACTGCGCGGGGTCGGTGGTGGGCCGCCCCTCGGCGTCGATGATCCACCCCGTCGGGATCTCCTCGCCGCGCGCCACCGCGAGCTGGATCTTGCCGGCCGCGACCGCCGAGGTCGCCATGTCCAGATAAAACGGCGCTTCGAGATCGGACGGCACCGCGATCGAGATCGGATTGGTGCCGAGCCGCGCCTCGCGGCCGCCGAACGGCGCGACATGTTTCGGCGAACGGCCGGAGTCGGCGGTGGCGAGCCCGATCATGCCTGCGCGCATCGCCATCATCGGATAGGCGGCCAGCCGCCCGACATGGCTTTGCCGGAACACCGTGCAGGCCGCGACATTGGCGGTCCTGGCTTTTTCGATGGTCAGCGCCATCGCCCTGGCGTTGACGTGAAATCCAAAACCCCAGTTGCCGTCGATCACCGTCGTGGTCGGCGATTCCTGCACGATCGTCCATGGCGCGCCGGGAACGATGTGCCCGGCCCTGATGCGGTCGATATAGGTCGGGATCGCGATGATTCCGTGCGAGTCGTGGCCCGCCAGGTTGGCGTGGACGCAGCCGGTTGCGACGGCCTCCGCTTCCTCGTCCGACGCCCCGGCGGCCCTGAGCAGCGCCGCGCCAATGCGCGTCAGACGGTCGGCCTGCACGATCGGCATGGGAGTTCCTCGTTCCACGCCCGCGCGGAGGCGGGTCTTGCTTGCTGTCGTCCGCGCATGGTCTCAAAGCAACGGCCCGATGGCAATGACCTGGTGCCAGAAATATTGCCTGGGTGCGACCCAATGCGGCCGGACCAGGCGCGATGCGGCCCGCGGTTTCCCTGGCCGAGCCGGGCCCCAGCCCCGGCGGACGGCGGAAACATGCTTTCCCGGACCTTTCGGGCGTGGCCCTTCGGTCCCCGTTTACTCTGATCCGCAAGTAATCCTGCCTAGTGACGGCAACTTAGGCCCCGTCGCGCATTGACAGGAGGCAAGGCAAGCGCAGCCAGGAGCCGGCATCGTGGAGACCAATATCGCACCGACCTTGGCGGCGCTGAGCGCAACCAACGAAGCGATCCTCTATGCGAGATCGCCCGAGGAGTTGTATCGACGGGTCTGCGAAGCCGCGTTTTGCAACGGCGACTTCCTGGCAACCGCGATCCTGCTGCTGGAGCCGGAGACCGGCATGCTGCGGTTTGCGGTCGGCCTCGGCGAGGACGCCGCACGGCTGCGCGCCGTCGGCATCTCGATCGCAGCGGACGCGCCCGAAGGTTCCGGGGTCTGCGGAGAGGCCTTTCGCGAGCAACGTCCGAGCATCAGCAACGACTTCCTGAATGACGCCCGCTCGCTGGCCTGGCGCGAGGGCGCATGCAAGGCACGGATCGGCGCGGCGGCGGCATTGCCGCTGACCTGCAATGGTCGCGGCGTCGGCGTGCTGCTGGTCACCCGGCGCGACGCCGGGTCGCTGAACGACCAGGTCGTCGCGCTGCTCGAGCGCATGTCGGCGAACATTTCCTATGCGCTTGGCAATTTCGAACGCGTTGCCGAAAAGGCCGAAGCCGATCAACAAAACGAACGGCTGGCGCGAATGTACGCGGCGCTCAGCGCGACCAACGAAGCGATCATGCGGGCCAAGTCGCGGGCGGAACTGTTCGACCTGGTCTGCGAGGCGGCGGTGCACGGCGCAAAGTTCAACTCGGCCACGGTCGCGCTTGCCGAGCCCAATTCGGAATTTCTTCGCGTCGCCGCCTCCCGGGGGGCGGATGCAGGCGAGATGTTGACCAGGGAATTCGCCATTACGGCGCAGCTGGCCAAGGGACGCGGGTTGACCGGCACCGCATTCCGAACGCGGCAGCCTTGCGTCAGCAACGACTTTCTGGCCGATCGCCGCACCAAACCCTGGCATGACGGCGGCCGTCGCAGTGGCATCCGATCTTCCGCCGCGCTGCCGCTGCTCATCGGCGATCGGGCGGCGGGAGTGCTGATCTTCAACTCCACGGAGCGCGGTACGTTCACGCCGGAATTCGTCGAACTGCTGCAGCGCCTGGCGGAGAATGTCGCATTCGCGCTGGGCAATTTCGATCTGGTCGATGCCAAGGCCAAGGCCGACGAACAGAAGGACCGCCTGAGCCGGATGTTCGCGGCGCTCAGCGCCACCAACGAGGCGATCATGCGGGCCCGATCCCGCGCCGAACTGTTCGAACTGGCCTGCGAGGCCGCAACCAATGGCGGCAAATTCACGTCGACGACCATCGGCCTGGTGCAGGCCGACAGCGACTTTCTCGACATCGTCGCCACCGCGGGACCAACCGCGGCGGCCACCAGGAAGGTGAGGCTGTCGGTCCGCGAGGATCGTCCCGAAGGTCGCGGGATCAGCGGGATCGCCTTTCGCTCCCGAAAGCCCTGCATCAGCAACGATTATCTGGCGGATGCGCGCGGCGCCATGTTTCACGGCTCAATCCGCGGCGACGGCGGCAGGGCGGTGGCGGCATTTCCGCTGTTCAGCCGCGGCCAGGCGATCGGCATCCTGCTTTTCATCTCCTCCGAGCAGGATGCGTTTACGGCTGGTTCCGTGGACCTGCTGCAGCGTCTGGCCGAAAATATTTCGTTTGCGATGGGAAATTTCGAGCTCGCCGACGAAAAGTCGAGGGCGGATCGACAAAAGGATCACCTGGCGCGGATGTACGCGGCCCTGAGCGCCACCAACGCAGCGATCATTCGGGCCAAGTCGCGCGCGGAACTGTTCGAGCTGGTCTGCGAGGCCGCGGTTCTCGGCGGCACTTTCACCTCCACCACGATCGTGCTCGCGGATCCCGGCGAGATATTCCTGCGCATCGCAGCCTCAAAAGGGCGAAACCACGAGCGGGTCAGAAGCACCCGGTTCGCGGTCTCCCCGGACCATCCCGAAGGCCGTGGATTGACCGGCACCGCGTTCCGGACCAAAGCGCCCTGCATCATGAACGACTTCCTGAACAACCAGCGCACAGCCCATTGGCACACCCTTGCAAGCGGCGGCGGGACACGATCCGGCGCCGGCTTTCCGCTGCTGAAAAGCGGCGGCGAGGCCGCCGGCGTATTGTTGTTCCTCGCCGGCGAGGAAGATGTCTTTTCCGGAGATCTGGTCGAGCTGCTGGCAAAGCTGGCGGAAAACATTTCCTTTGCGCTCGATAATTTCGACCGCGCCGACGAGAAGACCGTAGCGGACGAGCGGATCGAGTATCTGGCATCGCACGACAGTCTGACCAATCTGCCCAATCGCGAGATGTTCAACGAATTGTTGCGTTTCTCGATCGAGGGCGCGGGCCGCTATCAGCGGCAATTCGCGCTGCTGTTCATCGATCTCGATCGCTTCAAGATCATCAACGATTCGCTCGGTCACGAGGCCGGGGATCTTCTGCTGGTCGAAATCGCCGGACGGCTGCGCCGGACCCTGCGTTCCAGCGACGTCGTGGCGCGGCTGGGCGGCGACGAATTCGTCGTGATTCTGGACAATGCCGCCGAGCGCGGCGACGTCGAAGCCGTCGCGCAAAGCCTGCTGGCGGCGCTCAGCCAGCCTCTGCAGTTGAGCGGCCACGAATGCCGCACCACGGCAAGCATCGGCATTGCCATGTTCCCCGCGGACGGCACCGACGTCCACACCCTGACCAAGAATGCCGACATGGCGATGTATCTGGCCAAGGAGGATGGCAAGAATGACTTCCGTTTCTTCGCCAGGGAATTGAAGATGCAGTCGATCGAGCGCCTGATCCTTGAGAGCAACCTGCGCCACGCGCTGGAGCGCAACGAGTTTTACCTGCAATATCAGCCGAAGGTGGACCTGGCGACGCGGCAGATCACCGGCGTCGAGGCGCTGTTGCGCTGGACCCATCCGGAACGCGGCATGCTGCCTCCCGCGCAGTTCATTCCGCTTGCGGAGGAGACCGGGCTGATCGTACCGATCGGCCGCTGGGTACTGAAACAAGCCTGCGCGCAAAACATGGCCTGGCAGCGCCGCGGCTTGCGCCCGGTATCGATGGCGGTCAATCTGTCGCCGCGGCAGTTCGTCGATACCAATCTGCTGCAGGACATCGACGAGGCGCTGGCGGCAAGCGGCATGCCGCCGGTGTTGCTGCAACTCGAGGTCACCGAAAGCATGGTGATGCGCAACGTTCCCCGCGCGGTCAAGGTGCTCGATGCCATCCAGAGCCGGGGGATTCGCCTTGCAATCGACGATTTCGGAACCGGTTACTCGTCGATGTCGCTGATGAAGCAGTTTCCGATCGATACCATCAAGATCGACCGCTCCTTTGTTCGCGACCTGCCGGATGATTCCGAAGACCAGGCCATTGCCCAGGCGATCATCAGCATGGGCAAGGCGCTGGGGATGACGGTTGTTGCCGAAGGAGTGGAAAACGCCGAGCAGGAAGCTTTCCTGCGTGACCACGCCTGCGACGAAATGCAGGGTTTTCTGTTCAGCAAGCCGCTTGCGCCGGAGCGGCTGGCCGGCCTGCTGCAGTCCGCGCCCCTGCCGATCTCGCCGCCGCTGCAGCCCGAGGCCATCGCTGAGCCGTCCGCCCCGCGTTCAAGGCCGAGAACCGCCGCCGTATAGGTGAGGCGCTGCCCGACGGCGTCAGGGAGGATTCAAATATCCCGCCTTGCGCGGAAAGGCGTCGGGCCACGGCTGCGCGGTCTGGCCGGCGAACGATTTCAGCAACATATCCGCGCCGGCGGCGACGGTTGCGCCGTCCGGCAGTTCGAGGCTCGAACACCACGCCGCCGGCATCGGCTGCGGCTCGCCGCGCACCTCGAACGCCGGACCCCACCACCACGCCGGGGCCGGCGACCGCTCCTGCTCCGGCACCGCGCGCCATCGAACGAATTCGCGCACCACGCGCTCGAATTGCAGCTTTGCGGCCTGATGCATCGATCCCTCCAGTCCGCCGACGTTAGCCGGCTTCGCGATCGCAGCCAATATGGATTGGAGCTCACGCCGTCGCCGCCCCGCCTTCGCCGCCGCCCGGCGGAGCCGGCATGCAGCCAGTTCGTCGTCCGGGGCTATTTTTCTTCCGCCTCGGTTGCCGTCGCCGGACCTTCGCCCATGATCAGCAGCACGGCGTCCTCGTCCTTGGCGCCGTCCCAGTGTACCTGCTTGCCGAAATGCGTGACGAAGCTGCCGGCGGGCATCGGGGTGGTGTTGGCGGGGTCGAATTTCGGGCCGGAGCCCACCCACCAGGTGCCCTGCAGCACGACAATGTAACGGTCGTTGGGATGAAAATGTGGACGGCTAAAGTGATTGCCCTTGGTCCATTTGTTGTAGACGACATAGAAACCGGGTTTGGCCGGATCGCCGACAACGACCGCGCTTTGCGCGCCGCGGGCGTCGACCGGACTCCATGGAATCTGGTCCGGAAGCTTGTAGATCACCGCGGCGGGATTGAGTTCGGCCGCGGAACTGATGCTCAACATTGAACCGAACAACATTGCGACCACGACGTATCGCCATGGCCGATTGGGGGTTGTCATGTTTCCTCCGTCAGCGCAGTCGCAAGCCGGTCTGATCCCGGCATGCTAGCCGGTCTGGTTGCCGCGGTGCAAGCTGATCGCATGCGCGTGCCGCGGGCGGGGTTTGAGTTCGGCGCAACTGCACGCCGCGCGGCGGCTTCGAGCTTCTCGTCCGATCCAGCGCTCGCTGCCAGCCGCCAGCCGCCTGGCCGGCGCTATGGCCGCTGCAGCGCGCCGGGCCGCTGCGAAGCCAGCAGCGGGTGGGCCTGCTGGTGCCATGCCCACGCGGTCCGGACGATGGTGGCGAGATCCGAATGCGCGGGCTGGAATTTCAGTTTTTCGCGCGCCGCGGTGGGATCGGCGACCAGATAGGTCGGATCGCCGGCGCGGCGCGGCTTGACGGCGTGCGGCACCTGGCGGCCGGTCTCGGCTGCGATGGCGCTGAGGATTTCGCGGACCGAAAAGCCGGCGCCGGTACCGAGATTGAAGGTGTCGCCGCGATCTCCCTGCATCAGCCGCTGCAGCGCCAGCAGGTGCGCCGCCGCCAGGTCGGTGACGTGGATATAGTCGCGGATCGCGGTGCCGTCGGGCGTGTCATAGTCGTCGCCGAACACCGCGAAGTCGGTGATATGCCCCTGCAGCGCCATCATGGCGCGGGGAATGAGATGGGTTTCGTGATCGCGCAGTTCGCCGATCCCGCCCGCCGCGTCGGCGCCGCTGGCATTGAAATAGCGCAGGCAGAAAGCCTGCAGCCGGTAGGCGCTGCGATAATCGGCGACCATGCGCTCGATCATCCACTTCGACGCGCCGTAGGGGTTGATCGGTGCGCAGGCATAGCTCTCCGGCAATGCCCTGCTGTCGGCATTGCCATAGACCGCGCCGGTCGAGGAAAACACCAGGCGACCGCAGCCGGCGTCACGCATGGCGTCCAGCAGCGACAGCGTGCCGACGACATTGTTCAGGTAATACTTCCGCGGATCGGCCACGGACTCGCCGACCAGGCTCGCGGCCGCGAAATGCATGACCGCGACGATCGGATGCTGCGCGAAGGCGTGCGCCAGCGCAGCCTTGTCCAGCAGGTCGCCGACCACCAGCGGGCCGGCGACGAAGCTGCGATGGCCGGTCGAGAAGTTGTCGTAGACCACCGGTTGGTAACCGGCCGCCACCAGCGCCCTGCAGCAATGCGAGCCGATATAGCCGGCGCCGCCGGTGACCAGAATGGCCGGACGATCGCCGCTGCCGGCGCCCGGTTTCGGTTCTCCGCTGGTCATCGCGGCCTCCTCTGCCGCGACCCGGTCGGGCAGGGCGGCGCCGCCAGCTGCATTTTTCCGGTGCCGCTGTTCAATTCCGGTCTCGTGACGCTGGATTGGAGCCGGTAGGCCGGCTCTTGTTGAGTAGCAGATAGAGGGCGCGTGGATTGGTGGTCAGATAGCGCCAGAACAGCCGGCGGGGCTCCAGCCAGATTCGCCAGGCCCATTCGAAACCGGCGTCCTGCATCCATTTCGGGGCGCGGGCACGGCTGCCCGACAGGAAGTTGAACAGTCCGCCCGATGTCTTGATGACGCCGACATTCGAAAGCCGCGGCGTGAATTCGTCGACAAAGGCCTGCTCGTAGGGCACGCCAAGCCCCACCCACAGATAGTCCGGCGCCAGCGCGTTGATCTCGTCGACCTTGGCTCGGAGCGCATCGCCCCTCAGATAGCCATGCGAGCGCCCGACGATCTTCAGATCGGGGTACATTTTCCGGACATTGGCGACGGCTATGGCATTCTGCTGTTCTTCGGCGCCGAGCATATAGAAGGTCAGCCGCCGCGCGGCGGCCTTGCGGGCTACGACGTGAAACAGGTCGGTGGTGGCGACGCGCTCCGGCAGCGGCGTTGCCGACTTCAGCCGCGACACGGTGACGAGCGGCTGGCCGTCGGCGTTGATGAGGTCCGCCGCCCGGAACAGCCGATCGGTCATCGGCTCGGTCGAACAGCGCGCCAGAACCTCGCCATTGGCCGACGTCAGATAGAGCGGACGGCCGAGCCGGCGTTGCGGGAAGACGATGTCGATCATGAAATTCGCGGTCTGCTCGATATCGAGCACGGCAAGCCGGAGCCCGCCCAGCGAGATTCGCGGCACGCCGGCGGTCGCGGCCCTGCCGATCGGATTTGCGCGGCGCTCAATCATGTTGGCTGTCGACCGGGATTGGTGGCCGGAAGCGAACCGGACTGCGATTTTGTAAATTCATGCCTCATCAAACGCAGCAATATTGACGGGAAACAACCCGACGGCCGCGGGGCACTGGTTAATTATTCATCTTTGGTTAATTTGCCGGACCGGCCTCGGAGCCCTGGAGCAGGGCCCGCATGACGTTGGCGTCGGGTTGCCCGGTTTTCGCGTCGAGCAGGCCGAAACCCTGGGCATATTCCCAATGGGCCCAGCCCCAGCAATGCCGCTCGGCGAAACCGACCACGGACCGGAGCCAGCGTAGCCGGCTTGCTTCCGGCGCCCCGCCCTTGAGCACGCCGAATTCGTTGATGATCAGAGGACGCGGGAACTGCTGCTGCCAGGCGACCGCGGGCTGAAGTTCGCCGCTGATGACGTCGCCCGACTTGGCCAGGGCGATGGCGCGATCGAGCATTTTCAGCGCGCGCGGCTTTGCCTCGGAGATCAACTGCTGCCGGATGTTCTGCACGACCGGGTCTTCGGCCCGGATCGGGAACGGCAATCCCCTGATCTCGCTGAGCGGGTCGGCAGGATCCCAATGTCCCTGATGGGTGAACACCATCGGATCATAGAAGTGAATGGCATAGACCACATTGGGATCGCCCAAGGGACGAAAGTCGGGCAATGAATCGGCCCGCTGCCAGTTGGTCGGGCCGACAATGAGCGTGGTCCTGGGAAGGCGTTCGCGAACGAACCCTGCGAGCTGTTCGGCTTCGATCTGCCACCGCGCCGGCTTGATGTCCGGCTCATTGAGCAGTTCGGCGAAGACCAGCGCCGCCGGGTGGCGGTTGATGATGTCAGCCAGCCGGCTCCATCCGTCACGCAGGGACTCCATCGATGCCGCCGGATCATCCTGGTGCAACCGGGAAAAACGATCGCCCGGGTGCAGATCGACCGACACGTGGTAGCCCAGCGCGAGCAGCGTGCTCAGCGCGCGATCGAGGTTTTCGAGCCGGTCGTCGACATCGCCTGCCGAGCTGAATCGCGACATCACGCCTTCCGCCAGCACCGGAAGCCGGATGTGGGTCATGCCGGCCTTGCGGAGCTTGCGCAGCACGGTGACGTCGGGGGGGAGCGATTCCGGCCCGTCCAGCCAGCCGGCGAGATTGAATCCGCGCGACAGCGCCGCGATGGTCTGCTGCGGCACCGCGTCGGCCAGGTTGTCACAGGCGACGGCTGGCGCCGGGTTCGCGATCGCTGCGAGCAAGGCCAGCAACCCGGCCAGCAACCGCGCCTCATATTGCCGGATCAGCCCGCTGCGCGTCATCCAGACCTCCCGCGAGACCCCTGAAGTTATTGCTTGCGCCGGTGCCCCGCTAGGCGAGGCCTGGAGCTATCGCGGTTGGCCCGCCGGAATGGATCTGACCGGGCGGATTCGCCGGCGGCGAATTCACCTTGTTGATGACGATCCCGAGCCTGGCATCGACCCTCGACAACGCCGCCTTGGCGTTGCGCAGGATTGCCGCGTTCGCTCCGGCTTCGGCGATGACGATGATGGTAAAGTCGGCCCGAGCGGCAATCGCCGCGACGTCGGCCTCGGGCTGCAGCGGTGGCGCGTCGATCACGATCAGATCGAATTCCGAACGCACGTCTCCCGCTGTTGCCGGGGTCTGGAGATCCCGGTTGTCGCCGAGGAGCTGGGCGAGCGAGGCGGCGGTGGTCTTCAGCGCGATGCCCCGATCCGAGACGCCTTCGCCGGCTGGCGACGGGCCCTGCTGAACGCCTGCCGCGTCCGGCGCAACCTGAATGAGCACGCTGAGCATGCCGCGTTCGACGGCAAGGGCATTGAGCGATCGCGCCAGCGAGCTCTTGCCGACGCCGGCCTCGCCGGAGGTCACCAGCACCACCTTGCCGCGCTGACCGGGCGTGTCGGCAATTCTTGCCAGCAAAGGCTGCAGATGGCCGCGAAGATCGGCCTGCGCGTTCGGCGTCGTGGCCTTGCGCCATCCCAGTCGGTCCGCAAGCGATACCGACATATTGGGGATGCGACCCCAGATCGGCACATTCAGCGGGGCATCCGCCCCGGCTGGCCCAGCGGCCGCCACTTCGGCTTGCGGTACCGCATCGCGAACCATGGCCGAATCGAGCATGGTCACGATCGCGGCTGACGAGAGCAGTGCACCGAGCGCCAGCGCGCCGAGAATAAGCGCCAGCGACGGCCGTGTCGGGCGTATCGGAGCGGTCGCGGCGGAAACAATGCGGGCCTGCGACGTTTGAAGCATGCGCTGTTCGTTGGTCGTCTTGAAACGCGACAGGAATTGCTCGTAGATATTGCGGCTGGCATCGGCATTGCGCTCGAGTTCCTGGAGCTTGACCGCCGCCTGGACGTCGGTGAGCATCTCGCCCTCGAGCGCCGCCAGTTGCCGCTCCAGCGATTTTTGCTGGTTCTGCGCGGTCTCGTAATCGGATTTGGCGCTTTCGACGTTCCGCTTGCGCTCCGCCTCGATCTGGCGATCCAGCTCGCTGAGCTGATTGTAGGATATGACCAGGTCCGGATGACGATCGCCGAACACCGCGCGCTTTTGCGCGATCTGGTCGTTGAGTTGCGAGCGCTGCGTACGCAGGATACTCAGCAGGTCGGGTCGCGAGCCGGCTGGTCCCTCGACATTGGCCTTCAAGTTGCGCTGGGCCTGTTCGTAACGGCTCCTGGCTTCCTCGCTGAGCAGCCGGGCGGCGGATACCTCCTGGTTGAGTTCGGTGACGCGAAGCTGGCGCGTCGTGCTTTCCTTGCCCGCGTTGATGATCTTGTGCTCGGCCTTGAACGCGGCGACGGCATCGTCGGCGGCGCGGACCTGGTCATTCAGGGTCTTGAGCCGGCTGTTCAGCCAGCTGGCGGCCTCCTCGATCGTTGCGGTCCGGGCCTGGGTCTGGCTTGCGACGAACGCTTCGGCCAGCGCATTGCTGTAGTAGGCGGCCCGTTGCGGATTCTTGTGGGTGAAGGTCATGGCGATGACGTAGGTCAGGCCGCGGCGGGAAATGTCGAGGCGAGCGCGGAATTTTTCCAGCAGCCGCGAGGCATTGGTTTCGCCGCCGGATATATCTTCATCCTCAGCGATCTTCAGTTTCGCGATCAGCGGTTCAAGGAACCCGTCGGACTTGGCGATTTCGACCAGGCTTTGCAGCGCCGCGGCATCCTGACCGATCCCGGGCTGCACATCCGGATCCGCCGTCACATGCAGTTCTCGCGGATCGACGAAAACCAGCGCGGTCGCCGCGTAACGCACCGGAATGATCGAAAGAACGACGATTCCGGCGGTGAACAGGATCAGCGCCAGGGAGATCATTTTCTTGGTGTTTCGCCGCAGGAACGCGGCGACGCCGGCAAATGTAAGGGCTCCGCCACTCGGTCCCAGAGCGCGGTCAGCCTTGTCCGCCGCAGGACCAGGGGCTTCCCACGACGCCGGAACAGCTCTGTCGGTCCGGCTGGCCATGCCCGCGGGCGCCTGGCTCAACGACATCATACGCTCCAACTCAACTGAGCCCGGCAGGCTTCCGGGTGCTGTGACTGACTACAAGGTAAATATCTACGGTTAATCGACGGTTACCCGGTCCGGAATCATGATTGAAGAAGGGTTAACGCGCAACGAGCGCGGAGACGGGCTGTCACGCCGCTTTCCAGCGGCCACGCGGTCGCCGCTGCAAGTCGCGGCCGTTGCGGAATTAACCGCATCGCGTGGTAAGCGATGAAATTGATCCTTCACCGTATAAAAGGAGGCCAGAGCCCGCGGCAACCGTGCAGTCCGCCTTGTCGGGAGCCGGCGAACCCGTTTTGCAATCGAAAGAAAATCGGATCATGGCGCAGCCCGCCGACATGAAGCGAATGTCCCGTATTCTCGTGATCCAGACGCAGGCGGAGAATGCCGGCGCCCAGGAGATCTCGCGGCTGGTCGGCGCCGGGCTCGCGGCGCGCGGTTTCGACGTTCACAACCTCTTCTTCTTTCTGCAATCGTCTTCCTTCGAGGCGCCGCCCAATACCAGCTATTGTGCGTCAAGCCGTCCCGGAACCCCGCTGGCATTCTTGCGCTTTCTCTGGACACTCGGGCGAAGCATCCGGCAGAAGCGGCCGGACGCTATTCTGACGTTTCAGCACTATGGCAATTCCATCGGGGGCGCCGTCGCAAGGCTGGTCAGTCCCGCGCCCGTCATTGCCAATCAGGTCTCGGCGCGCCTGACCATGACCGGCCTGGTGCGCGCCGTCGACCTGGTGATGGGAAGCATCGGCTTTTTCAACTGCATCACGGTGAACTCGCTGCAAATGCACCGCGAATATTCGCGCTATCCGCAAGGATATCGCAAGCGGCTGCGGCACGTCGCGCACGGCTTCGACCAGAAGTCGACCGAGATCACGCGCGAGGCGGCGCGAAGGCTTTTCGACCTGCCGCGCGACGGCATTCTGCTCGGCTCCGTCGCGCGACTGCATCCGCTGAAGCAGCTCGATGTGGCGATACGGACGTTGCCGGACCAGCCGGATTGGAATCTCGCGCTTGCCGGGCAGGGAGCCGACGAGGCGAGGCTCAGGCAGTTGGCGGCCGCACTCGGCGTTTCGGACAGGGTGCACTTCGTCGGCGAGATCTCTCCCGAGAGGGTGGGGGCCTTCCTTGCCGCCCTCGATATCTTCGTGTTCCCGTCGCGGGCGGAAACATTCGGCCTCGCCGCCGTGGAGGCTGCCCACGCCGGGGTCCCCGTCGTGGCCAATGATCTGCCGGTGTTGCGGGAAGTGCTGTCCTTTCAAGGCCAGCCCGCCGCGGTCTTTGTCGACGCTTCCGACGCCGCACGGCTGGCGGCGGCGGTCGCCGAGGTCCTGGAAGACAGCGCGCTCAGCCAGACACTGCGGCAAAACGCCAAGGGATTGAGACTGCGCTATTCCGTGGACGCCATGGTCGATGATTACGTCCGGATACTTCAGGACGCATGCGGGTGCTCGGCTTCCCGCCTTCAGGCAAGCTGCTCATGATTGTGGAACTTCGATTTGACGACGCGCGGCCGCGCGCATGGATGGTTCGCCTGGCGAAGCTTCTCGACGACGGGCGCTGCGAAATTCAAATAGCCTGGGTCAGGACCGCGGCGCCGCGCCCGGCCGGTCTGGAGGCCCTGTTCGAACTCGAACGCATGCTGCTGCGCGGAGGCAAGCCCGGCGGATCCGACGCCGTCAGCAAGGACGCTTGTGGTCGACCGGCGCAGCCAGGCCGCAATCCCGACATCGTCGTCGATTTTACCGATCGCGAACGGGATGCGGACTGCAACCCCCGACTTTATTTGCGTCCGCTCTACAACGGCGCGGCAGGCGAGGGGGCGGTCCTGGCATCGGTCCTTTCAGGCGACCTGCCCTTTATCGAACTACGCAACGAGATCGACGGGGAGATACTGGACGCGGGCCTGCCTTCCGCCGAGGTCGCGGAGGGCTTGAGCGGCTCGCTCGACACCGTGATGGAGCGGACCGGGACCTTGCTCAGCGCGGTTGTGTCCGGAAAGCCAAGGCCCACGCCTCGAAAGATTGCTGGCTTCAACCGGCCGTATTCCCGATCGCCGGCGGCTTACGTCCTCGGGGGTCTTGCCTTCGGCATCCTGAAACGGATCTATCGTCTTTGCTGCTATTCGCCGCATTGGCGGGTCGGCTGGCGATATACCGATGACGCCGGCATATGGAACTCCGGCGATCTGTCGGGTCCGCGCTGGAACGCGATCCCCAGTCCCGCGCATCGCTTCTATGCCGACCCCTTCGCGGTGAGCTGGCAGGGACGAACCTTCGTGTTTTTTGAGGATCTCGACCACCGGGTCGGGAAGGGTACAATTTCGGCGATCGAGTTCGGTGAGACCGGGCCGATCGGAGCCGTGATCCCCGTCCTCGAAGAGCCCTGGCATCTGTCCTATCCGTTTCTGCTGCAGCATGACGGCGAATTGTGGATGATTCCCGAAAGCACCGGCAACCGCGACGTGACGCTTTACAAATGCGTCGATTTTCCGGGCCGATGGGAACGTCACACCACACTGCTTTCCGGGTTCGAACTGGCCGACGCGACCATCGTCCGGCATGACGGGCTGTACTATCTTCTCGGCGCCACGCGCGACGGCGCGGCCGGCTATTCGGACACCTTGTCGATCTTCCATTCCGAGCAGCTGTTCGGGCCCTGGATTCCGTTCGCCGCCAATCCGGTGATGCTCGATCGCGCCGGCGCCCGGCCGGGCGGCAACTTCGTCACCATCGATCGGCGGTTGTGGCGCCCTGTCCAGGACTGCACCTACGGTTATGGATGCGCCCTGGGGCTTGCCGAGGTCACCGAGCTTTCGCCAACCTCCTTCAGCCAGGTCGTCAGGCACGTCATCTGGCCCGGACCTCTGTGGCCGGGACGAAAGCTTCACACCTTGAACCGGTGCGGCCGGCTCGAACTGATTGACGGCACCAGCATTCAACCCAGGCTGGCCCCGCGCGGTGCTGCGAACCGGGCGGCCGCACCGCAGCCTGTCTCACAGCCGGGCCGGTTGGCGCCATCGGCCGATCACAGGCCCGCTGCGGCTCAATCCGGCGGTTTCCTGGAGGCGAGGCAAGCCCCTGGGTCCGAGTGCCAGGTGCGTCTGATGGGCAGGCGGGCGGAGCGATCGGCTGGTTCTTAACCTCAATTGCGGTTCGATGTCTTTCGTTCGTCCCTCGCGCCGGCAAATCGGGTAACATTATCCGGACAGCCCCGTTGTTCCGGCCAGTTCGCCGTCACCAGGTTTGAACCTGGATTTCATGCTGGCGGGGGTCGAGCGGCTGGCGCCGACGCGGTGCTGGAAATCGCGTAACTTGCAGCGCCAGAAAGTCGTCCGAGGTTTGGTAAACGTGAAATTCAAGACCGTGATTGGCCGCCTCGTTGGACTGCGCAGGAATGCCGCGCTACGCGGCATGGCCTGGGTATTCGTCCTCAGGGCCGCAACCACGATCCTGAATTTCGTTCTGATCACCCTTGCGGCGCGCACGCTCGGCAACGGCGTGTTCGGAACCTATTCCATCCTGTTCAGTGCCGCCGGCCTGTTCTGCGTCGTCGCCACGTTCGGCCAGCAGATCGTCTCGATGCGGTCCTGGAGCGAATATTCCTCCGCCGGCCAGCATCGCCTGCTGAAGGGCGCGATGATCTTCAGTGGCGTCGCCTGCCTTGCGGGCAGCGCGCTCGTCGCCGTTCCGTTTTACGCCTGGCTGGCCTTGACGCATGACGGATTGCTGGCGGCCTCGGTTACTTTCTACCTTGTCACGCTCTCGATCGTCTTGACGACCTCGCACCTGGTGCGGACGGCGATCGGTGTCGGGATCGGGGACGGCATCAGCAATCTCCTGCTGGTTGTTCCTCCCATCGCCTATCTTGCATGTTGCATCCTGTTCCGTACCGGCGCCGAAATCGGCACCATCTTCCTGACCATGGCGGCGGGAGCGACTGCGGCCATCGTCATCCATGTCGTCTCGATGTGGCGCGGCGCCCATGCACGCTTTCCCGGAATCGCCAGATCACAGACCATCTACGATACGCGGCGCTGGCTGGCGCGATCGCTGAAACTATGGCTGTCGAACGGTCTCGAGGCATCCAACCAGTATGCCGATGTGCTGATCATCGGCTTTTTGATGAGCCCTACGGTCGCTGGCGCCTATTTCGTCACCACCCGGATTGCCAACGCGTTCGCGATGGCGACCGGCGCGATCTACATGTTCTCGACCCGGCATATCCCGCAGCTCTATTACCGCCGCCAGTTCGGCCAGCTCAACGCCCTGCTCGACTCGGTCGCCGGCGTCACGCTGGCCATCATCGCTGGCGGCCTGCTGCTGATTCTTGGCGGCGGACCCTGGCTGCTGAAGGCGTTCAGCCAAGACTATGTATCCTACTACCACGCGCTGGCGCTGCTGTCGCTGGGGACCGCGGCGGTCGCGGCTGCGGGTCCGTCCGGTTCCATCCTGATGCTCACCGGGCATGAAGGCCGCTACCTCTCGATCATCGGCGGGACCGTGCTGCTGCGTTGCGTCGGATTCTTCATCCTGATCCCGATCTTCGGCGTCGGCGGCGCCGTGGCCGCGACGACGGTATCGTTCGTCTGGATGGCGATCATGCTGCGCAGCTCGGCCGTCAATCTGACCGGGATCGACGGATCGGTGCTGCGGCTATGGACAAGACTCCTCGGTCACCGCGTCTCGATGCCCGCCGAATAGAAGCGGCAGGCGCCGCGCGATAGAGTTAACGAATCTTTACCAACCCCTGCGCTATCAGGGACGGATCGGCTGCGAACGAAGGCGCAACAATGCTGGTCCGACCCGCCCCGGTTTTTCCCGGTTCAGCCCCCCTCAGCCGGCGCGGGATCGTGCCGGCGCGGGCCCAGGAAATCGCCCTGACGATTGCGCTCGCCGTGGCATCGATCGCCTTTGCTCCCTTGTTGCACGCTCTCAGCCCGGCGCTGGCGATTCTCGCCCAAACCCTGGTTGCCTGCGCGATCATCGCCGCGGCTCCAGGCTATGCGCCGCCGATCGCCATCTTCATCCTGCTGTTCCAGAGCATCTTCGTCTCGATCCTGTCCCCCTATATTGCCAGTCCCTCCGATCTCGATTTCGTCAAGGGCTACAATTTCCTGAACTGCGCCGTGATGTGGCTGGCCACCTTCGGGCTTTACCTTCTGCGGCGGAGAGATCGTTCCGCCGCGGTCAACCGTCTCATGGTCGGCAGCACGCTGGTGCTCGGCGTCGTGCTGGTCTACTTCGTCGCAGGTTTGCTGCAAAACGGACTTGCGGCGTCGATCTATCTTCGCAACATCGTGCTTCCGCTGTTCCTGTTTCAGCTTGCGCTGCTGACCGCCGCCACCTTTGAGGTTCGCGTCACGCCGGTGTTGGTGACGATCGCGGTGCTCTTCGTCGTTTGCGGATATGTCGAACTGGTATTTCGGGATTTCTGGCTCGCGATCACCAACGGCTATTCCTACTGGCATTTCGATGAAATCAAGGCCACCGATTCCGGCACCTGGGAACGGGAGATGCGGGCCACCGGGCAGGTCTTCGTCGATCTCAAGGATCGCTTCGTTTTCAGCTTCCTGAATACGCCGCTGCTCGAAGGCCTCGGCTTTGCGGACATGCTGCGGGTGTTCGGCCCGAATATCAGCGCCATCAGCTATGCCTATGGCGTCGGTTTTTTCGTGCTTTTCCTGTTTTCGGTAGGGCGCCGGCTGCTGGCGGTCGCGGCATTGCCGCTTGCCGTACTTTGCGGCGTGAAGGGCGCGCTCATCCTGATCCTGTTCGTCGCAGCAGCCTGGATCTCGACGCGGCTGCTCGGTGCCATCGCGACGCTCGTGTTGGGCTGTCTCGCCTTGATCGGCTATGTGATCGTGGGTTTGCACGTCGGCCTGCAGATCGGCGACTATCACGTGATCGGCTTCATGGGCGGCTGGAACGGCTTCCTTCAGGCGCCGCTCGGCCGCGGGCTGGGCGCCGGCGGAAATCTGTCGGCCGATTTTTCTTCGATCGACTGGCGCGCGGCGCAGCAGGCGGGCGCAGTCGACGGCGCGGTCGAGAGCGCGGTCGGGGTGCTGCTTTACCAGATGGGGATCGCCGCGGCAGTGCCGCTCGGTTTCTATCTCGTCATAGCCATCAAGGCGTGGCGCCTGTATGCGGTTTCCGGCCTTCTCACCCAGGGCCTCGCGGCGTTCGGGATCTTCGTCGTGCTGGTCAGCGGCTTTTTCCAGGAGGAAGCGTTATTCGCACCTCCGGCACTCGGCCTGCTGGCGTGCCTGGCGGGCCTGGTGCTCGGAAACGCCATTCGGGCGGCCTCGCAAAGCCGTGTACCGGTCTCGCCGGCAGACTTTCGCCGGCATATCGCTGTGCCGGGCGCGTAGCCCGCTGATAGCGGTCAGGGCCCGCACGGGAATATCGCTTACCGCGATTTCACCGCATCGACGGCAACGCGCGTCGTCACTTGCCTGTCAATGAGAGAGCATTCACCGGGGCTGGAACGGTTCGAGACTCCGCACCACGCCGGGCCTGCCGGGGACGCATTCCAGCGCATCGCGGTCCCATTTGGCGGCATTGGCCGCGGCCTCATAGCTGCTTTGCAGGAATTCGAGCAGCGCCTGGTCCGGCTGCGCCGCCGTGCGTACCGCATCGTAGGGCAGGATGAATTCGCCGACGGCCTCGCTGAAGAAAGCCGCGTCGGGGCGAACCATTGTGGCGCGGTAGCCCGCCGGCTCCGGATAGGCATAGCTGTAGAACGCGGGATAATCGATCGCGCCGCTGCCCGGCCAGAATCCGGCGCTGCTCACCTCGTGGGAATAGGCTTCGCAGGCCACCGCATCGGACAGATGCGGCACTCCGCCGGGATGGCGCGGTGCGCGGCGGCCCGAAAACCGCGTCACCGCGAGATCGAAGCTGCCCCAGAAGAAATGCACCGGACTGGCCTTGCCGAGGAAGCCGGTACGGAATTGCTTGAACAGGCGATCGACATTCACAAGAATCTGGAACAGCCGCCGCACCGCGTCCGGGTCGTAGGATGCATGCTGGCGGTCCAGCGAAAACCGGATCGGGTCCGGCAATTCGTTCGGCATCTCGTTGATCGCGACGCTGATTCCGAGTTCGGCGAGCGCGGCCATGATCGCCGCATGGAAGCCGGCGACCGATTGCCCGGCCAGGGCAAACTGCCGCTGCGCGCCGTCGCTGGCCGCGATCCGCAGCACATGATCGATGAAGTCGAAGTCGATCTGGAAACTGCGGTTGCCGTCGGGGATCGGCGAGGTGGTAAGGCCGCGGGCGGTGACGTACAGCGTGACGTGCCAGGAATGGTTCAGCCAGGGGGTGCGCGCGAGGCGGATCTTGCCTGCGATCTGGGTCCACAGATGCAGCGTCGCATAGGTCTCGCGCCATGGCGCGGTGGGCAATTCCGGCCACGGCACCGGCGTCCTCATGCGTCACCGTGGCGGGCTGTCATCGGCATTCTCTCATACAATAAGACCGGGCCCGATCCGGCCCGGCCTTATCATAAGCGAATTGGCGTCGTTTGAGGATCGATTCCGGCTAACTTTTCTTCGTGCCCTTGGCGAACGCGGCGTCCACTTCATCCTTCTTGATACGGGCCGCCGGATTGCCGGCCTGACCGAGGTTCTGCTCTTCGGTGCCATCGCCCATCATGCCGGGATGCGACGGAGGGCTCTGCTTGGAAGCCTTGGGATCTGGCTTGTTGGTCATTTTGGAATCTCCAGGCGCGGGTGCGCCTGACCCAACGGCGAGCATGCCGTCCGGTTCCAATACCTTGGCGATTATTGCTGGTCGCCTTGGCCGGGCGGCACGACGTTACGAACCGGTGCAGCCCGGGCAGCGCCGCCGTCCGCGCGAGGCGCGGTAGAGGCTGTGGCAATACCAACGGCGCGCGATCGCCTGCAGCGGATTGCGCGCCAGTTGATAGATAAAGAGAATTTCGATCATGGCGAAGTCCGTCGTCCCCACCATCAGATGGGCGGCAATCCCTTGAGGAGAATGCCGCCTTCGCGGCATCAGCCATGCAGTTTTTTGGCGGTTTCCGCGATCACGCGTCCTTGATAGCGCGCGCCGGCGAGTTCGTTTTCGGATGGCTGGCGGCTGCCGTCGGCGCCGGCGATCGTGGTCGCGCCGTAGGGCGAGCCGCCGGTGACCTGATCCAGCTTCATCTGGCCCGCGAAGCCGTAATTGAGGCCGACCACGGTCATGCCGAAATGCAGCAGGTTGGTGATAATGGAAAACAGCGTGGTTTCCTGGCCGCCATGCTGGGTCCCGGTCGAGGTAAAGGCGCCGCCGACCTTTCCGTTCAGCGCGCCCTTGGCCCAGAGGCCGCCGGCCTGATCGAGGAAATTCCCCATCTGCGAGGCCATCCGGCCGAAGCGGGTGCCGGTGCCGACGATGATCGCGTCGTAATCGGCGAGATCGTCGATCTTGGCCACCGGGGCCGCCTGGTCGACCTTGTAATGGGACGCTTTTGCGACATCGGGCGGCGCCAGTTCCGGCACCCGCTTGATATCGACGGTGGCGCCGGCCTCGCGGGCGCCTTCGGCAACGGCCTTGGCCATCGTCTCGATGTGGCCGTAGGCGGAATAGTACAGCACAAGAACTTTTGTCATGGTCGGTCTCCGGAGGTTGGGAAGCGAATGGCGAATGGCGAATGGCGAATGGAGAATGGAGAATGGAGAATGGCGAGTGGCGAGTGGCGGAGAAACGGTGGCGAATGGCGAGCGAGCCAAGGCAAGGACTTTGCTTTTTCCCTATTCGCTATTCGCCACTCGCTCCTCGCCCTTCAGGCCGCATCGACCAGCACCAGCTCGGAATCCTCCAGCGCGGTGATCCTGAGCCGGGTCTCGTCCCGGATTGCGACGCCGTCGCGGGCATTGACCCGGACGCCGTTGATGTCGACCGCACCGGCCGCCGGGACCAAATAGAGGCTGCGCGCCTTGGCCGGCGCATATTCCGCGCTCTCGCCGGCCTTCAGCGTGGTGGCGAGCACCCTGGCGTCGGCCCGGATCGGCAGCGCGTCCTTGTCGGTTTCGTAGCCGCTGGCGATGGTGACGAAGTTGCCTGAGCGATCCGACTTCGGGAACGGTTTTGCCCCCCAGGTCGGCTGGCCGCCCTGGGTGGTCGGCTCGATCCAGATCTGGAAGATCTTGGTCTTGGTCGGCTCGAGATTGTATTCGGAGTGACGCACGCCGGCGCCGGCGCTCATCACCTGCACGTCACCCGCTTCGGTGCGCCCTTTGTTTCCGAGGCTGTCCTGATGGGTGATCGCACCCTCGCGGACATAGGTGATGATTTCCATGTTGGCATGGGGGTGCGCGGGAAAGCCGGTATTCGGCGCGATCTCGTCGTCGTTCCAGACCCGCAGGGCACCGTGGCCCATGTTGGCGGGGTCATAGTGGCTGCCGAACGAGAAATGATGCCTGGCTTTCAGCCAGCCATGGTCGGCGCTGCCGAGTTTGCTGAATGGTCTGAGTTCAATCATGGGATGATCCTTTGAATTTTCGTTGTGGCTTGGATAAGCGGTCCCCTATGAAGTATAAATAGAAACCTTCGAAACATATTGTTTCCATAAATGATCTGACGGGGGCCCGTGATGGCAAGACTTCCCGATTTCGAGGGCCTCGCGATCTTCGCAAAAGTCGTCGAATTACGGTCGTTTGCGGCGGCAGCGACCGAACTGGCGCTGTCCAAGGCCACGGTGTCGAAGGCGGTCACCCGCCTGGAGCAGCGGCTCGGGGCGCGGCTGTTCAACCGCACCTCGCGGCGGCTCGCCCTGACCGATGCCGGGCAAAAGCTGGCCGGGCGCGCCGCGGCCCTTCTGGCCGACGGCGAGGCCGCGGAGAACGAAACCCTGGCGCAGTCGGTGGCGCCGCGCGGACTGGTGCGTCTTGCGGTGCCCATGACATTCGGGGTGCGGGAGGTGGCGCCGATACTGCCCGAGTTTCTCCAACTGTATCCCGATGTCTCGATCGATCTTCATCTCAGCGATGCCATGGTGGATCTGGTCGGCGAGGGATTCGATGCCGCCCTGCGAATCGCCAGTCTGCCGGATTCCTCGCTGATCGCGCGACGGCTGTGCGCGATGCCGCGCTATACGGTGGCCTCGCCCGGCTATCTGGCGCGGTACGGCCGGCCGACGCATCCGATGCATCTCGCCCGGCACCGATGTCTCGGCTATGCCTACCTCTCCACCCAGGACGTCTGGCATTACACCAATGCCGCCGGCGAGCAGGCCAGCGTGCGCCCGGCGGGCCCGCTGCGCGTCAACAACGGTGAGGCGCTGATGCCGGCGCTGCTTGCGGGACTCGGCATCGCCGATCTGCCGGACTTCATTGTCGGCGACGCCATCGCATCCGGCGAGGTCGAGGTGATCCTGCAGGGCTGGAAGCAGCCCGAGGGCTCGCTGCATCTGGTGATGCCGCCGGGCGGCCCACGTCCGGCGCGGCTTGAGGTGCTGGCGGATTTTCTGGCGAGGCATTTTGCCGCCACCAAGAAACCGAAGCAGCCGACGGCAGGGTGAGGGGCGCGCAGCGCCCCTGCAGTCTGCAGTTGTGCGTGACGCCGGAGCATTCGCCCCAGGTCGCGGCGGCAAACCGGGAACGCTCGGCTTTTCACAATTTGTTGTCCGGCGCGAACCTTCGCCGGCTCCGTTCATTCAAGCTCAAGTGCTTGGGAGAAGCACGCCCCGCAGAAATCAGGAGATCCGGCATGCGAACCCAGCCCGTCGTCCTCAGCCTTGCGTTCACGGCCGCGCTCGGTCTCGCCCAGACGCCTGCTTTTTCGCAGGAGAATCGGGGAACTCCCGAACAGCAGGCCGCCTGTACCCCCGACGTTTTCAGGCTTTGCTGGGAACAGATCCCGGACACCAATCGGATCGTCGGATGTCTTCGGCAAAACACCGCGCAGCTCTCCGGGCCATGCCGCGCGGTGTTTGAATCACATGCCAGCATGGCCAGACCGCAGGCCGCGCCGCGGCCGCGCTATTCCCGGCCGCAGCCATATGATGAGCCGCAGCCATATTATGAGTCGCATCCATATTACGACGAGAACACCCAGTGATGCTTATCACGAGAACAGTCGGTAATGGCTTGGGCTAGCGCCGATCCTGGCAGACATCGACCCATTCGGCGCCGACCAGTTCCGCCATCCGCGACGGCGCGATGCGAACGGCGCTGTGGATCGAGCCCGCCGCCGGCACCACTTCATCGAACGCCTGCAACGAGACGTCGCAATAGACCGGCAGCGGCGCTTTCAATCCGAACGGACAGACGCCGCCGACTTCATGGCCGGTAATCTCGGCGACCTCGTCGAGGCCGAGCATTTTCGGCTTGCCGCCGAACCGCGTCTTGACCTTCCTGTTGTCCATCCGCGAGGTGCCGCTGGCAACGATCAGCACCACGCGCTCGCCGATCCGCAAGCTCAGCGTCTTGGCGATCCGCGCCGGCTCGACGCCATAGGCTTCGGCCGCCAGCGCCACCGTCGCCGAACTGGCTGGCGATTCGATCACGGCGATATCAGGAGCCCGCTCTGCGAAAAACCTGCGGACCGATTCCAGGCTCATGGCAAGCCGACCAGGGCCGGCAATTCGGCAAGCGCATGGATGCGATGGTCGGGCTCGAGCCCGAGCTCGTCCATCTGCGTCCTTATCGCCTTGAACATGGTGAGCGGGGCCAACAGATCGCTGTTGCGGCAGGCCTGCGCCATCGCTTCCGGCGTCACCCGCTCGATCCAGGCGACGTTGAGTCCGAACGCCTTGCCGCCGCAGGCGTCCCACGGGTTCGACGACACGAACAGAACTTCGGCCGGTGACACCCCGAGAACAGATTCGATCAGGCTGTAGGCCTCCGGCGCAGGCTTGAAGACTTTTTTCGAATCGACGCTGATGGTGGCATCCAGCACGCGGTCGAGGCCGCTGTTGCGCACCAGCGCATTGAGCATGGCGGTCGAGCCGTTGGACAGGATCGCAAGTTTTCGGCCGCGCAGCGCCGCGAGCGCTGCGGTCGCGTCCGGATAAAGATCGAGATGCAGGTACTTTTCCATGATGCGCGTGAAGGCGTCATCGTCGTGCCGCAGCCCGAGCACCCGCAGCGTGTAGGCGAGCGACTCCCGGGTGACGACCGAAAAATCCTGGTAGCGCCGCATCAGCGAACGCAGCCAGGTATATTCGAGCTGCTTGATCCGCCAGATCTGGGTGATGATCCCGCCGTAGCCGGGAAACTCCGCCTCGGTCACGGCGGCCACCGACTGTATGTCGTACAGCGTGCCATAGGCATCGAACACGACGGCTTTGATGGTCATGGCAGGGCCCGTTCGGCTGACAAGAGCGGCGGATCATGCTTCATGGATAAATAATCGAAAATGCGCAAGTCCGGCCAGCTCTCCATGACGCGCGTGCTGCGCCGGCTTCGATGTCCTCCCGGTGGACCTAGATGCCGAGCAGCTTCCGCGCATTGGCCTTCAATACCTTCGGCCTGATGTCGTCGCGGATGTCGAGCTTGGCGAAATCCGCCAGCCAGCGGTCCGGCGTAATCACCGGCCAGTCCGATCCGAACAGCATCTTGTCCTGCAGGATCGAGTTGATGTAGCGCACCAGGATCGGCGGGAAGTATTTCGGCGACCAGCCGGACAGGTCGATATAGACGTTCGGCTTGTGGGTCGCGACCGACAGCGCCTCTTCCTGCCAGGGGAAGGACGGGTGGGCCAGGATGATCCTGAGGTCGGGGAAGTCCGCCGCGACATCGTCCATGTACATAGGATTGGAATATTTCAGCCGCATGCCCATGCCGCCGGGCATGCCGGAGCCGACGCCGGTCTGCCCGGTGTGAAACAGCGCGATCGCGCCGCCGTCGTTGATCGCCTCGTACAACGGATAGGCCATGCGGTCGTTCGGGTAGAAGCCCTGCATGGTCGGGTGGAACTTGAAGCCCTTGACGCCGTACTGCTCGATCAGCTTGCGCGCCTCGCGGACGCCGAGCTTGCCCTTGTGCGGATCGATGCTGACGAAGGGTATCAGCACGTCGGAATTTTCGGCGGCGACTTCCAGCATTTCGTAGTTGTTGTAGCGCCGGAATCCGGTCTCGCGCTCGGCGTCGACCGGAAAGATCACCGCTGCGATCTTCTTGGCCCGGTAATAGGCCGCGGTTTCCGCAACCGTGGGCGGATGCTTGTTGGGCGACTTGAAATAATCGGCCATCTGCGCCTGGAAGTCGTCGTAGCCGTCGTCGGCATGCATGCCGCAGGGCTCTTCGGCATGAGTGTGGATGTCGATCGCCACGACGTCTTCGACATTGGGCAGCTTCAGATTGGACATTGGCGTTTCCCGGGGGTGCCGTTCGGTTACGGCTGAATTGATTATACCATATAACAAATTTGGCAAGCTCGCGAAGCTTCCGCTGGCCCGGCCAGTTCCGCTATGAATCGCCGACGGGACGGGACAGGGAGGACGACATGGCGCAGGCGGAGGCTTTCGAGACCGACTTCTGGAAGGATGCCAATTTGCGAAAGGTCTGGGACGACATCGTCCCGGGTGCACCGCGCAAGACCATTCCCTATACCCTGACGCGGGAAGCGATCGCGCTGTACTGCAAGGCGGTCGGGGAGGACCATCCGCTTTATTTCGATGAGGTCTACGCCAGGACCACGCCCTATGGCGGACTGATCGCGCCGCCGTCGATTCACATCCTGCTGATGTTTTCCTGCACGCCGGCCGACGACTGGATGCGCAGCCCGGGCACCGTCAATGCGGGCCAGTCCTGGAGCTACAATATTCCGGCACGTCCCGGCGACCTCATCACGCTGTCGGCCCGGGCGCTCGACAAGTTCATCAAGCGCGAACGACTGTTCGTGGTGCACGACAATGTCTTCTTCAACCAGCACGGCGAGGTCATCTGCAGCGGCCGCGGCTGGACGATCCGGCCGCAATGACCGGCAAGGGAGCGAAATCATGACATCGAGGTTCGAAACCCTGCGTCCCGGCGACGGCATCGACGGGCCGAAATTCGCGGTCAGCCGCGAATCGATCCGGCTGTTTTGCGACGCCTCGCTCGACTACAACCCGCTGCATCTCGACGACGACTACATGAAGGGCGATTTCGGCAAGACCAATTTCGGCGGCATCATCATGCATGGCATGAACAATTTCGGGCTGATCTCGCGCATGATCACCGACTGGGCCTACGCGGCCGGCGCCATTCATCGCCGTCTCGAAACCAGGTGGCTGAAGCCGGTCAGGCCGGGCGACACCATCCAGCCGTCGGGCATCGTGAAGTCGAAACAGGTGACCTCGAAGTCGCGCTGGGTCCTGATCGATGTCCTGGTCCGCAACCAGAATGACGAAAAGGTCGCCAGCGGCGAGGCCATGGTCGAGTTTCCGCATCGCTAGTCCCTGCCGCTCTGCGGCGTAGCGCGCTGCCGCAGAGCGGCCAGCTCTTCCTCGTGCACCCCGGATCAGCTGCGCAGCATCCGGGGACCGGAAGGCCGGTCCGGCGGAGCCGCCGCGCCGCCGGCCTGGATTTGCCAGCAAAATCAATCCAGCCTGCACCGGCGTCGCGGGCCTGGGTTCGCACGGTGCGCAAGGCGGCCTCGAAACGCCTGATTGGATTGACATTCGACCGCGCCATGGCTTAGAAACCGCGGGTCCCGGGCGGCTCAGCCGTCGGCGGGATCGAGCCCGTTTTTGCTACTTTCGGGCTGCCAGAGGATAGTGCCGAACACGGCCTTTCAAAGCATCAGGATTGTCCCATGAAGGTCCGTAACTCGCTGAAATCGCTGCGCGGCCGCCATCGCAACAACCGTCTGGTCCGCCGCAAGGGCCGGGTCTACGTGATCAACAAGGTTCAGCGCCGCTTCAAGGCGCGCCAGGGCTGAACGGGCCTTCGGGTCTGGCAGGATATCCAACGCCGTTCACGGGCCTTTGACGGGCTTGCTGCTTTGCAGCGCGTTTTCCTGCGTCTAGACTTGCGCGATGGCCGCCAGATTCGCCAAAGCCCGAAAGTACCGACTTGCGATCCTGTTGACCGCTGCGATCGCCGTGGCGCCGGTTGCGGCGCTGGCGCAGAACCCGCAGGCCCAGCCCAAGCAGCAAAAGAAATTACCGGAAGCGCCGGGCAAGTTGCCCAAGGTCGGCGCCGCCGACCGGGCGCATGGATTGGATTTCCTGTTCGGCGCGCTGAAGGTGGCGCCGGACGAGGCCAGCGCCAGGCATGTCGAGGCCCGGATCTGGGCGCTGTGGCTGCAGACGCCGAGCGATACCGCCGCGCTGCTGATGATGCGCGCCAAGGCGGCGATGGACGCCCAGCAGATGGACGTCGCGCTGAAGCTGCTCGATGCCGTGATCAAGCTGCGCCCCGATTATGTCGAGGGATGGAACCGGCGCGCGACGCTGTACTATCTGCAGAACGACTACGCCCATTCGCTCGAGGATATCGAGCAGGTGTTGGTGCGCGAACCGCGCCATTTCGGCGCGCTGGCCGGGCTTGGCATGATCATGCAGGATCTCGGCGACGAAAAGCGCGCGCTTGACGCCTTCCGCAAGGCGCTGGCCGTCGACCCCTACCTTGAAAAGGTACCGGAACTGGTCAAGACCCTGAGCGAGAAGGTCGAGGGCCGCGACATCTGATCGTGCTGGCTTCGGACCGCCGCGATGAGCCCTGCGCCGTGGCGCAGCAGCGTTTGCAGCCTCAAGGGGCCCGGCGGACGATCGGCGGTCAGTGCAGGGCGCTGCTGCCGCGCTCGAGCGACCTGCCATGGCTCACGGCGGCGTACAACTGTGCAAGTTCCGTCTCCAGCCGCTCGTTGACCAGCAACAGGGCCTGCAATGCGCCGCGGATATCGCCGTTGCAGCTGGCCACGATTTCGTCGATGGCGGCTTCATTCGCTCTGCAAGTCATCAAAAATCTCCAATCGCGTCATATGATAACGAGATACCCCGCAACGCAATGTCTGCGGATGGTGCGGAAAGCCCGGCGGCGGTCGCGCGGATGTCAGATGGCAAATGCGCCGATGGCGGTTATATAAAGCCGCCGATGACGATTGTATGAAGCGTCGGGACGCGCGGGTTCCACAAGGTGAGAAAAATTGTGATTGTTGTGCTCGCCCTGCTTTTCGCCCCGATCGCGGTATCGACTGTGGAGTACCTGTTCGGCGATCGTTCGATCGGCTGGCAGAGCGCGGACCGCTCCAGCGCCGGTCTGCTGCCGTCCCCCGCGCAGCATCCGGACGCCCTGCTGCGTATCTATGCGGCGCGGACGGTCCGCTGGCGTGGCATCTTCGCGGTCCATAGCTGGATCGTCATCAAGGAGCCCGGTGCGCCGCGCTACACCCGCTATGACTATACCGCCTGGGGCGAACCGATCCGCATCAACGGCTTTGCGCCCGACGGGCGGTGGTTCGGCGGCGCCCCGGAAACGATTGCCGCCGCCGACGGCGAGGCGGCGTCCCGCATGATCCCCAAGATCCGTGCTGCGGTCGAAGGCTACCAATGGCGGTCCACCGGCGACTATCGCGCCTGGCCGGGCCCGAACTCCAACACTTTTGTCGCGGCGGTGCTGGCGGCAGTTCCCGAATTGCAGGCCGCGCTGCCGCCGACCGCCATCGGCAAGGACTTTCCCTACGACGGTGACATGTTCGCACTGACGCCTTCGGCGACCGGCGTTCGCATCAGCCTCGGCGGCTATCTGGGCCTGACCATCGGCTGGGTGGAAGGCATCGAGATCAATTTTCTCGGCGCCGTGCTCGGTATCGATGTGCGGCGGCCGGCCGTCAAGTTGCCGGCGCTTGGGCGGCTGGGTTTCAGCCCTTGCTAGCTCGCTCGTCGTGGCCGCTTCGGCAATGGGCCGCGAAACCCTTTGCCCGCAGAACCGTACCTCGCTGGTGGCCAGACCGATCCGGACATTGTCGATGATTGCTGTCGTTGTCGTGGCGGCGCTGGCCGTTCTTGCGTTGGTCACCCAGGCCGGTGTGTTGTGGCTGCAGCGGGCTTACCCCGCACGGGGCGTGCAGGTGGAGGTGACCGGCGCATCGCTCAACATCGTCGATATCGGGCCACGCCGTCCCGGTGATCTTCCCATTGTGATGCTTCATGGCGCCAGTTCGAATCTGGCGACCATGCAACAGCCGCTCGGCGACATGCTCGCCGGCCATCATCGGGTGATCCTGATCGATCGTCCCGGCCATGGCTGGAGCAGCCGTTCACGATTGGAGGATTCGACGCCGGCCATCCAGGGCAGGATGATCGACGAGGCGCTGGAAAAACTCGGCGTCGGGCGCGCGATCTTCGTGGTGCATTCCTGGAGCGGCGCGCTCGGCGCCCTGATGGCGCTCGATTATCCGCAGCGTGTCGCGGGGCTGGTGATGCTGGCGCCGGTGGCCTATCCGTGGCGCGGCGGGGTCGGATGGTACAACCAGGTCGTCACGACCCCGGTGATCGGCCCGCTGCTCGCCTATACGATCACGCTTCCACTCGGGGTCTTCCTGACCGGGCCGGGGGCCCGCGGCGTGTTCCTGCCGCAGATCATGCCGCGGGATTTCGTTGCCGGCACCGCGACGCCATTGTTGCTGCGCCCGGGGGAATTCCTCGCCAATGCCCGCGATCTGGTAACGCTGAAGGCGGCGGTGGCGGAGCAGGCGCCGCGCTACGCCGCCATCACGGCACCGACATTGGTGATCACCGGGGACCGCGACGCCACCGTGTCGCCGAATATCCATTCGCGGCCGTTCGCGGCCGCGGTGCCGAACGCGAAACTGATCGTGCTGCCCGATGTCGGCCACATGGTGCAAAACGCGGCACCCGAGCTCGTCATCCGCGAGATCGACGCCATGATAGCCGGCATGGCGCCCAACAGGGCTGCTGCCGCCAACTAGACCGGCGCGGTGTGGTCCTGCAACTGCGCCGGCCCGGCTCCGCCGGGGGCCGATTCAGATGAACGCATCTGCGCAACGCTGCGACAAAGGTCACGACCAGCATCGGTCGGGAGAAGGCAGCGCGTGGCGGACAAGAAAATTCAGAATACCTGGTACGTTTCAGTCAACATTCCGCACCAAGAAAAGACCGGGCATTACTCTCGTCGCGCAGAGGCCTTCGCGAGCGAAGCCGACGCCAAGAGATTTGCCAACGCCAAGATCGCAGCTGGCGCAGAAATCAGTGCCGGAACCATCAATCCCTTTGCGCCAAAGCGCGTGGTGGGACCGTCGCAAATCAAGCAATGGCTTTCGGAGAAGGACAAGTAGCCCTCTTGTAACGGCCCGGGCTGCGCCGCTCGCCGGCCGAAACGGCGGACTTTGCAGTCCGCCCGCTCGAATCTGCGAAACCTGCGGGGAGCACGTCGCCGCCGACGGATTTTTCCACCCTTGCCGTAGTTGGCGATGATGAAGGTCCAAAGAGCCCTGACCTCCTTGTGGACGAGCCCTGAACAGCGCTCGCCTGCCGCTGCCGGCTGCATCGCCCGCAAGGCCGCGGCGATCTACCCAAAGCAGTCGAGATGTGCTTGATTCGCAGCGGTAAACTGGCTGCCTCCGGATGGGCATGCCGCAGGCGGCGGAGAACCACCGATGACCATCATGATGCCCGCTTCGGATCCGGCGGTTCTGGCGCGCCGCGACGCGATCGTTGCGGCGTTGCGTGGAATCGTGCCCGGGGAGGGGGTGATCGACAGCGCTGCCGAAATGCTGCCTTACGAATCCGATGGCCTGATGGCCTATCGGCAGCCGCCGATGGTCGTGGTGCTGCCGGACACCACCGAACAGGTCTCGCGGGTCCTGAAATATTGCTTCGAGCAGGGCATCAAGGTGGTGCCGCGCGGCTCCGGCACTTCGCTGTCCGGCGGTGCGCTGCCGCTGGCCGATGCCGTGCTGCTCGGCCTCGGCAAGTTCAAGCGCATCCGCGAGATCGATTTCGACAACCGCGTGGTGGTGACCGAGCCCGGGGTGACCAATCTCGCCATCAGCCAGGCGGTCGCCGATGCCGGATACTACTACGCGCCGGACCCGTCCTCGCAGATCGCCTGCTCGATCGGCGGCAATGTCGCGGAGAATTCCGGTGGCGTGCATTGCCTCAAATACGGCATGACCACCAACAACGTGCTGGGCTGCGAAATCGTGCTGATCACAGGCGAAATCATCAGGGTCGGAGGCAAATCCGCCGAGGCCGGCGGCTACGACCTGATGGGCATCATCACCGGATCGGAGGGCCTGCTCGGCGTCATCACCGAGGTGACGGTGCGAATTCTGCAGAAGCCGGAAACCGCGCGCGCGCTGATGGTCGGCTTTGGCGAGGTCGAGGCGGCCGGCGAGTGCGTCGCACGGATCATCGGCGCCGGGATCATTCCGGGCGGCATGGAAATGATGGACAAGCCTGCGATCCACGCCGCCGAGGCCTTTGTCCATGCCGGCTATCCGCTCGACGTCGAGGCGCTGCTGATCATCGAACTCGACGGCCCCGGCGTCGAGGTCGATGAACTGATCAGGCGGGTCGAGGCGATCGCGCTGGGCTGCGGTTCCACCACCTGCCGGATCTCCAATTCCGAAGCCGAGCGCAACCTGTTCTGGGCCGGCCGCAAGGCGGCATTTCCCGCGGTCGGGCGGATCTCGCCGGATTATCTCTGCATGGACGGCACGATCCCGCGCGGCAAGTTGCCGGAGGCGCTGGCGCGAATCCGCGCGTTGTCGGCGAAGTACGATCTGCGCGTCGCCAATGTGTTTCACGCCGGCGACGGCAATCTGCATCCGCTGATCCTGTACGATGCCAACAAGCCCGGCGAGATGGACCGCGCCGAAGCCTTCGGCGCCGACATATTGCGGGTCTGCGTCGAACTCGGCGGCGTCCTCACCGGCGAACACGGGGTCGGCATCGAAAAGCGCGACCTGATGCCGGAGATGTTCAGCGAGATCGATCTGAACCAGCAGCAGCGGCTGAAATGCGCGTTCGATGCCCGGGGCCTGCTCAATCCCGGCAAGGTGTTTCCGACCCTGCACCGCTGCGCCGAACTCGGCCGCGTGCACGTCCACGGCGGCAAGCTTGCTTTTCCCGACCTGCCGCGGTTCTGAGCGGATGGCCTTCGCCCGGTCTTGCATGGCCGCAGCCCGTCACGGCCGGCTATCCGGTATTCCGAACCGGCAAATTCCATCCACGGCGCTTGCGGTTGCCGGATCGACCGCTTTCGCCGACCATGGCATCAGAGTCCGGGCCTGAATGGTGGATACCTTGAAAGTACGCGATGCGCTGGATGTCGAGCAGGTGGTGCGCTCCGCGCTTGCCGGCGAGCAGCCGCTCGAGATCGTCGGTCACGGCAGCAAGCGGCAGATCGGTCAGCCGATGGCGACCAATGCGCTGCTCGACCTGTCGACGCTGAATGCGGTGATGGCCTATGAGCCGAACGAACTGATCATCACCGTGCAGGCCGGCGCGCCGCTCGCCGATGTCCTGTCGCTGATCGACTCCAAGAGCCAGCAGTTCGCCTTCGAACCGGTCAATACCTCGCGGTTGCTGGGCACGCCCGATCACGGCACCATCGGCGGCATGATCGGCGCCGGGCTATCGGGGCCGCGCCGGATCAAGGCCGGCAGCGCGCGCGACCATCTGCTCGGCGCGCATGCGGTGTCCGGTTTCGGCGACAGTTTCAAGGCCGGCGGCAAGGTCGTGAAAAACGTCACCGGCTACGATCTGTGCAAGCTGCTGGCGGGGTCCTGGGGCACGCTGGCGGTGATGACGGAAGTGACATTGAAGGTGATGCCGAGGCCGGAGAGCGAACGCACGCTGGTGCTGCGCGCCCTCGACGACGTCACCGCAAACCGGGCGATGACGGCGGCGCTGGGCTCGCCGTTCGACCTGTCCGGCGCGGCACATGTGCCGGGCTCGGCATTCCCTGCGGATTTGGCCGGGCTCGGCGAACTTGCCGATCCGGGATCGCCGCAGCGGTCGGTCACCTTGCTGCGGCTGGAAGGCATCACCGCCTCGGCGGTGCATCGCGCCGCGGCGCTTGCCAGGGCTTTGGCGCCGTTCGGGGCGGCGGAAATTCTGCAGGATGCGGCCTCGGCGGCGATCTGGAGCTCGATTCGCGACGTTGTCCCGTTTGCGGCCAGTGGCGCGCTCGGCGCGTGGCCGGTATGGCGGATCATCTGTCCGCCGGCCGCCGGCGGCGCGCTCGGCCTGGCGCTGGCGCGGGATACCGGCGGCGAGGTGTTCTACGACTGGGGCGGCGGGTTGATCTGGGCGGCGCTGCCGCCCAAGCCTGACGCCCAGGCCGCGCTGGTGCGGGAGCGTGTCAACGCCGTCGGCGGCCATGCCACGCTGCTGCGCGCGTCCGAGCAGGTCCGGCGCGGCGTCGATGTGTTTCATCCGCAGCAGGGCGGCCTGGCTGCGTTGAGCGACCGGGTCCGCCACAGCTTCGATCCAAAAAACATCCTCAACCGCGGCCGGTTGAGGCGAGGACCGGCGACATGAAGACCGAATTCAGCCTGGCGCAGCTCGCCGATCCCGACATCGGGGAGGCCGACAAGATTTTGAGGGCCTGCGTGCATTGCGGCTTCTGCACCGCGACCTGCCCGACCTACGTGCTGCTCGGCGACGAGCTCGACAGCCCGCGCGGCCGAATCTATCTCATCAAGGAAATGCTGGAAAAGGACCGGCCGCCAACCCCTGAGGTGGTCAAGCACATCGACCGCTGCCTCTCCTGCCTTGCCTGCATGACCACCTGTCCGTCGGGTGTGAACTACATGCATCTGGTCGATCAGGCGCGGGTCAGGATCGAGCGGGACTATCGCAGGCCGCTGACCGAGCGGGCGTTGCGCGCGGTGCTGGCCTGGGTGCTGCCGCGGCCGCAATGGTTTCGCGTCGGGATGATCCTTGCAGGCCTGATCCGACCCCTGGCCGGCCTGCTGCCGACAGCCAAAGTGGCATCGGGGTCACCAACTTTGTTGCGACGAATCAAGGCGATGCTGGTCCTTGCGCCGGGCCGTCTGCCGGCGCGAGGGGCCGCCGGCGGAAGCGTTTTTCCGGCTCAGGGCCCGCGGCGCGGACGCGTCGCGCTGCTGCAGGGCTGCGCGCAACAGGTTCTGGCACCGCGTATCAACCAGGCCGCCATCAACCTGCTTACCCGTCACGGCATCGAGGTTGTGCTGGTCAGGGACGAGCAATGTTGCGGCGCGCTGACCCATCACCTCGGGCGCGACGGCGACGCGCTGGCGCGCGCCCGTGCCAACATCTCCGTCTGGCGCGACGAGGCCGAGCGAAACGGGCTCGACGCCATCCTGGTGACGACGTCGGGCTGCGGCACGGTGATCAAGGACTATGGTTTCATGCTGCGCGAGGACCCCGATTTCGCCGCTGCCGCAGCGAAGATTTCGGCACTTGCCAAGGACATCACCGAGTATGTCGGCGGCATCGATCTGCAGCCGGCGCAGCCACGCAGCGACATTGTCGTCGCCTACCACTCGGCCTGCTCGCTGCAGCACGGGCAGAAAATCACGCAAGCCCCGAAAGAATTGCTTTCCAAGACCGGATTCGTGGTGAAAGATGTACCGGAGAGCCATTTGTGTTGCGGTTCGGCGGGGACGTACAACATTCTCCAGCCTGACATTGCGAACAGGTTGCGTGATCGAAAGGTCGCCAATATTGCGATGGTCAAGCCGGACATGATTGCTGCGGGCAATATCGGATGCATGGTGCAGATTGCCGGTGGCACGTCGGTTCCTGTGGTGCACACCATTGAGCTTCTCGATTGGGCGACGGGCGGTCCCCGGCCAGGATCGAACTGATCGATTGGCCCCGCCCTGAGGCGGACGACATAAAACGCTCGATGGACATTGGGCGGCGGCAACAGGAGGATCACGATGGCTAAGGGAAAAAAGAACAAAAAAGACAAGAAGGATAAAAAGGACAAGAAAAAGCTTCTCGCGGCGAAGACAAAAACCGCGAAGAAATCTTCCAAGAAGTCAGCAAAGAAGTCGGCGAAGAAATCGGCGAAGAAAGCCGGCAAGGCTGCTAAGAAGTCCGCCAAGAAGTCCAAGGCGGCGGCACCGAAAAAATCCGCCAAGAAGGCCAGCGCCAAGAAGAGTCCTGCAAAAAAGAAGGCGGCTCCTGCCGCTGCGCCGAAGCCGGCCGTCGCCAAGCCGGCTGTCGCAAAGCCGGCCGTCGCCAAGCCGGCGGCGAAGCCCGCACCCGCGCCCAAGCCGGTCCCTGCGGCCGCCACGGCGCCACAGAGCTGGGCGATGCCGAGTCCTGCGGCGGCAAGCGCGAGCCCGTCATGGGAACATTCGGGCAGTTCGTCGAGCCCGTCGGCTGCCGGCGGAGACGACGACCAATAGCCGAGTTGCTCCCGCTTGCAGCGGGCTACGTTCCAGGCCGCAGCGCCCGTCGCTGCGGCCTTTTTATTTCGGGCACAGCCGAGGCTCCCGGAAACGAGATTTCAGAGGTTCGGGCCGGCCGGTGATTCGCCGCACCGGCCGGCCGTGCAAACGATGCACCGGGGGCATCCGGCCCGCCTCGCCCTGACAGGCGACCCGCCGGCGGGCGCCGAATCCCGCCAAAATTGTTGTTGTAATGCCACACTCGCCCAGAACATTCCCCAATAGTTCGGAATCGCCTAAAAAGTCATCATCTGCTTAGCTTTTTTGCTTCCGACATTGCCGAGCGCGCTTCAGATTGGGTCAGCCGACAAGCTTGGCAGCATCCGGTTACCGGTTGCCCTTGGGGGGACACTCCAGGGAAATCGAACCGAACTTTCAAAAGTGATGGGGAGCGTCATGAAGAAGATGGTTTTGGCCGCCGCAATGCTGGCCGTCGCGGCGGGCTCGGCATTCGCCGCGGATATGCCGCTCAAGGCCGCCAAGGCGCCGCCGCCGGCGCCGTTCGACCCCTGGGATATCGCCTTCGGCAGCGCGGTCATGAATGACTACATCTTCCGCGGGATCACCCAATCCAACCACAACCCGTCGGTCACGGCCTATTTCGAACCACGCTACAACGTCACCAAGGACCTGCAGCTCTACGTCGGCACTTCCACCGAGAGCATCTCGTTCGCCAATCGCGCGGCGGCCGAAGTCGACGTCTATGGCGGTATCCGCCCGACCTTCGGCGCATTCGCGTTCGATTTCGGCGTCTGGGGTTATCTTTATCCGGGCGGCAATTGCGCCGATAACGTCCTCACCGGCGGCGTTCCCGGCGGCAATGTCTGCCCGGTCGGCGGCAACACGATCTTCCTTGCCGACGGCAACGTGATGAAGAAGGACGTCAGCTTCTTCGAAGCCTACGGCAAGGTGAACTACACCATCAACGACAACTGGCAGTTCGGATTGACCGAGTACTACTCGCCGAACTTCCTGAACTCGGGCGCCTGGGGCAACTACTCCTCGATCGTCGGCAGGTACACCGCGCCCTCCACCGCATTCGGCACCAGCGGCGTCGGCATGTACGTCTCCGGCGAGCTCGGCCGGCAGTGGCTCGGTACTTCGGATGCATTCTACGGCGTCGTCAGCGCCCTGGGCAACTTTGCGGCCGGCATCCCCTATGCCAGCTACGACACCTGGAACATCGGCATCGGCTTCACCTACAAGGTGTTCACGCTCGATCTTCGCTATTCCGACACCGACCTGTCGAAGGGCAACTGCAACGCCTTCACCAGCGCCTTCAACGCTTCGGGAACGACCAGCGTCACCCCGATCAATCCGGGTGGCGCAGGCTCGAACTGGTGCGGCGCGGCCGGCATCGTCAAGCTTTCGGCCGACCTGACCGCGATGGCCAACCTGAAATAGGTTGATCTTCCCGAGACTGACGGGGCGGCAGGGCGATCTGCCGCCCCATTTCGTTGGCGGCGCGCCTGCCATTTGCCGGTCGGGCCACCGCGGGCCGCGCCGAAGCCCGGCGCGCGCCACGCCGCTCGGTCAAGGCCGGCCCGGCACCATCACGCGGCGTCCTCGTTGCGGTTCTGCAAAGCGAATCGATCACCCGCGCGGGACAGGATGATGTTGCGCTGGTGGAAGGCCTCGAGCGTGCTGCGGTGGCCGATCGAAACAATGGTGCTCGCCGGCAACCGGGTCTCGACAAGCCTGTACAGCATCGCCTCCGAGGCTTCGTCGAGCGAAGCGGTGGCTTCGTCGAGGAACAGGTACTGCGGCGCGTGCAGCAGCGCACGGGCCAGCCCGAGGCGCTGCTGTTCGCCGAGCGACAGCATCCGGTTCCAGTGCGCGTCCTCGGCCAGCCGCGGCGCCAGCAGCGGCAGGCCCACCGCGATCAGCGCGTCCCTGACCTGGTCCGAACTGAAGGCGCTCGCCTCCGCAGGATAGACGATCGCAGCCTGCAGCGAACCGACCGGGAAATACGGCCGCTGCGGCAGCATCATCAGCGTGGCGTGGGCAGGGATCGCGATCGAGCCGGTCCCGAACGGCCAGATCGCGGCAATGGCGCGGAACAGGGTCGACTTGCCGGAGCCGGACGGACCGGTCAGCAGGGTGCGCTCGCCGCTTCGGATATCGAAGCCGTCCGCCGTCACCAGCGGGACTCCGTTGGGCAGGCTGACCACCAGCTTCTCGAGGTCGATGGCGTGCTGGTTGGTGGAGGCGACATGGATGATGTTTTTCTCGGTAACCAGCGCGGCGGCATTTTCGATTGCCGTTTCGAACCCGCCGAGCCGGGCCACCACGGATTGCCATTCGGCCAGCGTCCGGTACGAGGAGATGAAGAACGACAGCGAATCCTGAACGCTGCTGAACGCGGAAATCGTCTGCATCATGCCGCCGAGCTGGATCTTGTCGGCGAAATAGGCCGGGGCGATCAGCACGAAGGGAAAGATCACGGAGGCCTGCGAATAGGTCGAGGTAAAGGCGGTCAGCTTCTTGGTGCGCTGCATGATGCCAAGCCAGTTCTCGACCACCAATCCGAACCGCGACAACAGCCGGGTGCGCTCGGCGGGCTCGCCGCGCAGCAATGCGATCTGTTCGGAGTTCTCGCGCGCGCGAACCAGGTTGAAGCGAAAATCGGCCTCATAGCGCTGTTGCTGGAAATTGAGCCCGATCAGCGGCCAGCCGATCAGATGGGTCAGCACGGTCCCGAGCAGGGCGTAGATCAGGGCGCCCCAAACCAGATAGCCGGGAATCGGAATGTCCCTGCCAAACAGATGCAGCGGCGCTTCATTGGACAGCGTCCATAGTATGAAGACGAAAGATATCAGGGTCACGACCGAACTCAGCAAGCCGATGCCGAGCGCAAGCGTCTGTTCGACGAACCGCTGGGTGTCGTCGGCGATGCGCTGGTCCGGGTTGTCGGCGGCGTCGCCCAGCAGCTGCATCCGGTAATGGTTGGCGTCATGCAGCCAGCCGCCGAGATATCGGGCCGTCATCCAGCGCCGCCAGCGGATCTGCAGCCACTGATTGAGGTAGAGCTGATAGACCTTGAGCCCGACCCAGAATGTCGCCAGCACGCAGAAGTAGCCGATCTGGTAGGTGAAGACGGCCTGGTCGCGCTCCTGCAGCGCATTGTAGAAAACATTGTTCCAGCGGTTGAACAGAACCGTGAGGAATACGGTGGCAAGTTCGATGACGATCACCGCGGCGAGCAGGCCGCGCCCCGCCCATCTGTCCTCGGAGCGGAAATACGGAAGGGCGATTTTCCAGACGGCCGTGAGCGTCGAGCGGAGGTTGTTCACAGATTACGATCTCCCGGAGGGCGGCTTCAAAGGCCTGAAAATAAGAAGGAATTGAGAACGCTTAGACTAAAGTCGTAGGTTTCTCGGTCCGCGTTGGCTTGTCGCCGCCATTGAGTCAATCCTAGCATGGGCGCAACGGCGTGGGGCGGGGGGGCCTGTTCACTTCGCGAGGTTGTGAGCGGACCGGGGCAGCCCCGATCCGCCCTCCCGCGCGTGGCGGACCCCCAAACGCGATCAGGCCAGGCAGGCCTGACTTTCCACGCTGGTCGGAGTGCCGCATAACGGGGCGTGGGGAGGAACTGCAATGTGGAACCAGGTCTATAATCCTTTCGACAACGCTGCGCTTTCGACCATGGCCGCGGCCATTCCGGTAGTCACCCTGCTGGTGCTGATCGCGAGCGGCAAGGTCAAGGCGCATGTCGCTGCGATCATTGCCCTGGTGCTGGCCAATCTGGTGGCGATCTTTCTGTTCACCATGCCGGCCAATATGGCGGTCCGCGCCTCGCTGCTGGGCATCGTCAGCGGCTTCTTTCCGATCGGCTGGATCGTACTCAACGTCATTTTCATGTACCGCCTCACGGTCAGCGCCGGCCGGTTCGAAGTGCTCAAACGCGCCGTCGGCGGCGTGACGGCCGATCGGCGGCTGCAGCTCCTGCTGATCGCATTTTCGTTCGGCGCGTTCTTCGAGGGCGCATCCGGCTTCGGCACGCCGGTGGCGATCACCGGTTCGATCCTGATCGGCCTCGGCTTCTCGCCGCTTGCAGCGTCCGGTCTGTCGCTGATCGCCAATACGGCGCCGGTCGCCTATGGCGCGCTGGGCACCCCGATCCAGGGCCTGGCTTCGGTGACCGGCCTCGATCCCTATATCCTGGGCGCGATGGTCGGACGGCAGTTGCCGATTTTCTCGCTGATCGTGCCGTTCTGGGTGGTGTGGGCGTTTGCCGGCTTCAAGGGGATGAAGGACATCTGGCCGGCCATCCTGGTGACCGGGCTGTCGTTTGCGATCCCGCAATTTTTGATCTCGAACTATATCAACCCGTGGATCGTCGACATCGGCGCCTCGCTGATCTCGATGGGCTGCCTGATCCTGTTCCTGAAAGTCTGGCAGCCGAAGGTGCTCTGGCTGTCGCCGGCATTGCGCGGCAATGATGAATCCGCCAAGACCATGGCTCCGGCGAAGCTGATCGATCCGACGCCCCTGAAACCAGGCGAACTGCTCAGCGCGCTGCTGCCGTGGATCATCCTGTGCGCGGTGCTGCTGGTCTGGGGCACCGACTGGTTCAAGGCGGCGGTCAATCCGGTCTTCACCTGGAACTATCCGGTGCCCGAGCTGCACGGTATGATCAACAAGGTCGCGCCGGTGGTCCCGACCCCGACCAAGGAATCGGCGATCTTCTCCTTTACCTACCTGTCGTTTACCGGCACCGGGATCCTGATCGCCGCGATCATCTCGGGCTTCATCATGGGGCTGTCGCCGGGCACGATCGTTTCCGAATACGGCCGCACCATCAAGCTGTGCGCCTATTCGCTGATGACCATCTCGGCGATGCTGGCGATCGGCACCCTGACCCGGCTGTCCGGAGTTGATGCCACGCTGGGTCTCGCCTTCGCCGCGACAGGGGTGCTCTATCCGTTCTTCGGCACTTTGCTCGGCTGGCTCGGGGTGGCGCTGACCGGATCGGATACGGCTTCGAACATCCTGTTCGGCAACCTGCAGAAGATCACCTCGACCCAGCTGGGCCTGTCGCCGATCCTGATGGGAGCGGCGAATTCCTCCGGCGGCGTCATGGGCAAGATGATCGACGCGCAGTCGATCGTGGTGGCCTCGACCGCCACCAACTGGTTCGGACACGAAGGCACGATTCTGCGCTTCGTGTTCAAGCATTCGATCGCGCTGGCCTGCCTGGTCGGCCTGTTCGTCATGCTGCAGGCCTATGTCTCGCCGTTCACCGCCATGGTGCTGAAGTAGCAGAACGGTTGCCGAGGGATGCGAAAATCCCCGCAGGCCATCGGCCCGCGGGGATTTTCCGGCGCGCCCGATTGTTGACGCAGCGGTCTGGTCAATACGGCTCCTGGCCATTACAACGGCGCGCGGCCGATGGTGCCGGGCGATCTCGAGAGGCCGTATGAATTCCATGCCATTGAGCCGGTTGGCGGCGGTGCTGGTGCTGGCGGCGACCGCGTTCGGCGCCACCCCGGCCTGCGCCGATGACGGGTTTCCGTTCGGGTTCGAGATGACCCTGGATGCCGCGCCGCAGCCCGGATCGAAGCGGGTTCCTTCGCTGGAGATCGGCGACAACGGCGAGGCGACGCTGGAACTGTGGTGCAAGGCCGCCACGGGCCAGTTTTCGGTGGCGGGCAATACCGTGATTTTCGTCCCCGGTCCGCTGCAGGACCGCGCCTGTCCGCCGGCGCGGGCGCAGGCCGACGACGAACTGATCGCGGCGCTGAGCGAGGCCGCGACCTGGAAACGCCAGGGCGATCTGGTGTCGTTCATCGGGACCAGACCGCTGCGGTTCCGTCTCAATACCAATTGAATCGCCGGCGCGCGCTAATTCTCGCGCAGGATCATGTCGGCGCACGCGCCGGCGGATTGCACCACGCCGGAATAGCCGCCGAACCCGCCATAGGCCGAGGCGAGATAGAGGCCGGGCACCGCCGTGCGCGGCGAACGCAGCGGGCTGCGCCAGAGCGAGCGCGGCGGCGTCGGCGCGAACCCGTAGACCGCGCCCTCGGGGGCATTGAGATATTGCCGGACCGACAGCGCGGTGTTGAACGACGAGGCAACCACCGCCTGCGCCAGACCCGGATAGAACGAATCGAGGTAGCGAACGATCGCCTGCTGCCATCGCGCGCGCTTCTCGCGATAGAGGGTCATGTCGGATTGGTCCCAGTTCGACAGCAGGTCGGGTCCGCAGACCAGAAGCACATAGGGCGGCGCGGGGACGCCGGAATCGATCGCGGCGTAATCGACGACGGACATCGGCGGCATGCGCCCGCCGGGCTCCCCGGCCATCAGCGCGGCGCCTTGCGCATAGTCGGACAACCGCTTCATCTCGCGCGGCAGCAATTGCGTGGAATAGGCGGCGACGCCGAATCCGCGCGGCGGCTTTGACAGGCCGAGCGTGAGCGCGAACAGCGAAATCGACGGCGTCTGCCGGCGGTAACCGGCCTTCAGGCGTTCGCCGGCCGCCGCCGGCAACAACGCCGCCAGCGCCGCCGGCGCCGCGTTGCCGACGATGCGCACGCCGTCCACCACTTTCGGATCGCTGCCGTCCCGCGCGGTATGGGTCACGGAGCCGGCGCGGCCCTGGGAGTCCAGGGCAATGCCGCTGACCAGGCGGCGCACCAGCACGTCGCCGCCGGCGACCTTGATGGCGCGGGCGAGCGCGCTGGAAAGCCGTTGCGAGCCGCCTTGCACGAAGCGCCCGCCGCTCAGCAGGTAGCTTCCCTGCGCCACCGCGAAGTAGATCCACCACAGCGTCGCGGGGTCGTCGTGGTAGTAGGACAGATTGGCCGCCAGCGCGCATTTGACCGCTTCGTTGTCGCCGAAAGCCCGGTCGAGCTTTTGCGAAAGCGACAAGCGCCAGTCCGGAAGCGCGGCAACCAGTTTCAGCAGCGCGGCAAAAGCCCGGCCCGGATTCCTGAACGCGGCGCGGCCTTGCGCAAGCGTGCCCATGGCGGCGGCAAGCGCCTGCATTTCCCCGAGCAGGCGGTCGATTGCCGCCGCGGCTTGCGGAAAGCGTTCGGTCAGCGCGCGGCGCGCCGCATCGAAATTGTCAGGTATCACCAGCGGCCGGTCGAGCGGACCGCCGCGCGCCTCGTAGAAGGCGCCCGCCGGGACCCAGTTGACCGCGTCGATCACGCCGGCCCGGGTCAGCGAGTCGTGTTTCGGATCGCGCGGATCGTGCGGATCGGAGGTTTCATGCAGCGAGCCTTCGACGAACAGATCGCCGGACTTGTAGCTCGACGCCGCCCCGCCCACCGAGTTGCTGCGCTCGATCACCAGGACCTTGCGTCCGGCGCGCGCCAGGATCGCGCCGGCGGTCAGGCCCCCGAGGCCGGCGCCGATCACCACAACATCATAGCGCGCCATCGAAGCTGAAATCCTGAAGAGCCTGCCGCGGACAGGGCCTGTTCATTGCCGCTATGGCCCGGCATGTCAAATGCGGGGCGGCATCGCGCGGGCGGGCGGCAATCGGGTTATTTCCAGGCCGACCTGTCGGCGTCCCAGCGCTGGGCCTTGAATTCCTTCGCCAGCGCCTCGACGGCGCCGTTGTCGTCCGTCGGATCGCCCTCCTCGTCGGCGCTGGATTCATCGGCCAGATTGAGCTTCGGGCCGGCGGATTCGTCGGTGGTGGCGATGGCGGGATTGCTGATCCACAACATCAGCCGGTCGGACGCGCCGGGCTTGTCCGGCGCCACCAGGGCGGTCACTTCCACCGTCTCGGTCAATTCGAGCGCCGGAAATATCTGGCTCGGCCGCCTGAACACCAGTCTCAGCTTGCCGGTATTGGCGTTCCATGCCGATGACGACGGCTTTGCCGAAAACGTCGTGGCCAGCACCCGCGCGACCGTCGCGGCCAGCTTGTCCTTGTTGAGGTGGTCGCCGTCGCGCCACTCGGCGGCCGGAAAGCGAATCGCGCGCTCCATCTCCACGATGCCGCCGGTCCAGCCGGCGGCGACCACGCCGGGCAGCGATCTCGACTTTTCGATCAGCGCGGCGGCATGATCCGGATCGACGCTGATGTTGATGGTCTGCTCGCCGGCGCGCAGCGCATCGCAGGATACCGCAAGGCTGCTCAGGGATACTTCGAGGTCCTGTCCCTTCAGGGCCTTGAGGAAGTCCGCCGCCGCGTCCAGCCTGACCCGCACCCCGACCGCCTCGGGAGATACCTCGCTGAAATCCTTGGGCGCCGCGGTGATGCCGTCATCGGTCGACTGGTTGTCGAGAAACTCCTTTTCGCTGAGGTCGGAGTTGTCCGACGAGGCCACCTCGGTGACGGCCTGGCCGACGCTGATCTGCCCCTTGAATTCGAAGCTGTCGCCGGTCGGCCGGCGCACCAGCTTCACCGTCACCGGCAGTCTGTCGCCGAGGCTCTGGGTGGCGCCGCTCAGGGTCTGTCCGTTGACCGCGAGGTTGGCGACAAAGCGGTCCTTGCGATCGGAGCCCTTCTGCGCCGGATAGCAGACGTCGAGCACCGCCGCGGTGACGGTCTTGCCCTGGCGGGTCTCCTTGAGGATGACGTCGGCATTGCCGTCCATCAATCCGTCGATCGAGGTGAAATACCTGACTTCGCTGCCGCCGGGGGCCGCCTTCGGCGACAGCTTCATGTCGGCAAAAGCGAGGCCCGGGGCGGCAGTCATCAGGCCGAGCAGGCAGATCAGGAGCGCGCGCATGGGCAATCCTCGAGCGATAAGCGTCAAGCCGGTTCGATTCGTCTGCGAATCCAGGTCAGATTTAGCAAACCCCGGCATCATTCGCCAAAAAACAAGGCCGCCCGGAGGCGGCCTTGGACGATTCCCGATGGCGACGGCGCCGGGCCTAGAAGCCCATGCCGCCCATGCCGCCCATTCCACCCATGCCGCCGCCACCGCCGGGCATCGGCGCCGGTTCCTTCGGCAGTTCGGCGACCATGGCCTCCGTGGTCACCAGCAGGGCCGCCACCGAGGAGGCGTCCTGCAGCGCGGTGCGCACCACCTTGGCCGGGTCGATGATGCCCTTGGCGACCATGTCGACATATTCCTCGGTCTGGGCATCGAAGCCGAACGTCTCGGACTTGCTCTCGAGGATCTTGCCGACCACGATCGAGCCTTCGACCCCGGCGTTTTCGGCGATCTGGCGCACCGGCGCTTCCAGGGCCTTCAGCACGATATTGATGCCGGCCTGCACATCGGAGTTGTCGTTGCTGATGCGGCCGACCGCGCGCTTGGCGCGCAGCAGCGCGACGCCGCCGCCCGGCACGATGCCTTCCTGGACCGCCGCGCGGGTGGCGTTGAGGGCGTCCTCGACGCGGTCCTTCTTCTCCTTGACCTCGACCTCGGTGGCGCCGCCGACGCGGATGATGGCGACCCCGCCGGCAAGCTTGGCCAGGCGCTCCTGCAGCTTCTCGCGGTCGTAATCCGAGGTGGTCTCCTCGATCTGGGCCTTGATCTGGCCGACGCGGGCCTCGATGTCCTTCTTCTTGCCGGCGCCGCTGACGATGGTGGTGTTCTCCTTGTCGATCACCACCTTGCGGGCGCGGCCGAGCATGTTGACCGTGACGTTCTCGAGCTTCATGCCGAGTTCGTCCGAGATCAGCTGGCCGCCGGTCAGGATCGCGATGTCTTCCAGCATCGCCTTGCGGCGGTCGCCGAAGCCGGGCGCCTTGACGGCGGCGACCTTGAGGCCGCCGCGCAGCCGGTTGACCACCAGCGTCGCCAGCGCCTCGCCCTCGACGTCCTCGGCGATGATCAGGAGCGGACGGCCCGACTGCACCACGGCTTCGAGCACCGGCAGCATCGATTGCAGGCCCGACAGCTTCTTCTCGTGCAACAGCACGTAGACGTCCTCGAGCTCGGCGGTCATCTTCTCGGCATTGGTGACGAAATAGGGCGACAGGTAGCCGCGGTCGAATTTCATGCCCTCGACGATATCGACCTCGGTCACCAGCGACTTGTTCTCCTCGACCGTGATGACGCCTTCATTGCCGACCTTCTGCATCGCCTGGGCGATCATCTTGCCGATCGCCGCGTCGCCGTTGGAGGAGATGGTGCCGACCTGGGCGATCTCCGACGAGGAGGCCACCGGCTTGGCGCGCTTCTCGAGATCCTTGACCACCGCCGCCACCGCGATTTCGATGCCGCGCTTGAGGTCCATCGGGTTCATGCCGGCGGCGACCGATTTGGCGCCCTCCCGCACGATCGCCTGCGCCAGCACGGTGGCGGTGGTGGTGCCGTCGCCGGCGGTGTCGTTGGTCTTGGAGGCGACTTCGCGCAGCATCTGCGCGCCCATGTTCTCGAACTTGTCCTCGAGCTCGATCTCCTTGGCGACGGTGACGCCGTCCTTGGTGATGCGCGGCGCGCCGAAGCTCTTTTCAATGACGACGTTGCGGCCCTTGGGGCCGAGCGTCACCTTGACCGCATTGGCGAGAATATCGACGCCGCGCAGCATGCGATCGCGCGCGTCTCCGGCAAATTTTACGTCCTTGGCAGTCATCTTCGTTACTCCTGGGTGATCGGGTATTTCGCCGGGTCTTCGCCGTCATTGCCGGGCAGAGACGCCAACCGCGTGCCCGGCATTCCATCCGGCTGCAAGCCATGACGGATGCCGGACCGGTGCCGGCATGACGGCCGAGAGCTCCGGCTGCTTGGTCTGTCGGTCAGTTCAAGATGCCCATGACGTCGGATTCCTTCATGATCAGGAGCTCCTCGCCATCGAGCTTGATCTCGGTGCCCGACCACTTGCCGAACAGCACGCGGTCGCCGCTCTTGATGTCGATCGGGATCAGCTTGCCGGCCTCGTCGCGGCCGCCGGGACCGACGGCGACAACCAGGCCCTCCTGGGGCTTTTCCCTGGCGCTGTCCGGAATGATGATGCCGCCCTTGGTCTTTTCCTCGGCGTCGATACGCTTGACCACGACACGGTCATGCAGCGGACGAAATTTGGTCTTAGACATGGAAGTTCCTTTTGGAGGCTTGGTTTTCAGCTCCGGTTTGCCATCGAGCGTGGCTTGGGATACGGGCGTATTCGACACCGCCATGGGCCAGAACAGTCCGCATCCCTTAGCAATCATGCCCCCGGAGTGCTAAATGCGCGACCGGGAATATGGCTTGACGCCGTTCCTGTCAAGGTTGGCGGGGTTAAGCCCTTGGTGAGGACGATAGTGGATGGTTGCGGGAAACCAAATCGGAGCGGCGGCGTAGTTCGTTGGACGTCATTGCTCCGATTGCGGTTTTGCGCTTGGCTGCAGGGCGGATGCGGCCACGAATTGCTTGGGGAGACACCATGGTCAGGTCATGTAGCGCGCGTAGGTTTGCCGGCTTGGGGATTGCAGCGGCGTTGACCATCCTGCTGGGCGGCTGCGGGAGCATGAGCCTGCCGTCATTTTCTTCATCGACCCCTGCGCCGGCGCCCGAGCCGGGCGTGGCGCCGGAAATGCCGGCGACGATCCGCCCCGACGAGATCGTCGGCCGCTGGGGCCTTGCCTCGTTCCAGAATCCCAACGACCGCGCCCGCACCGAAGTCGCGGCGAAGGCGCAGTGCAAGCAGCCCTACGTGATCGGGGCCGGCTCCTCGGGCGGGGTGATCATGCATCTGGCCGACCAGGCGACGCCGCAGGAATTGCGGCTCAAGGGCAGCCCGAGCGGCAAGAACTATATCGGGCCGCCAGGGCCTGCCGGCGGCGAACTGGACCGCGAGATCGTGTCTTTCGACGGCCGGGTCATGGTGACGCGTTTCATCGACAAGGATGCCGCCACCCGCTACGGCAACATGGTCTACGTCCGCTGCGGGCCGCGGGCCTGAACCGCATCGCTTGCTGAATCAGGCATCCGGCGGCGGCGGGCTGACGATGCTGCCGACAACCGCAGGTTCTGTCGCCGGAATGCCGCGCGCGGCACGCGGCTGCTGATTTCCGTACCCTGGCCCGCCGGGTGCTGCCACCCGGCGTCCTCGAAGTTCTCGTTCAGTCGAACAGCGCGTCGATGTCGTCCTGCGAGGCGTGGCCGACGTCGTCGTCCAGCTTCGGACCGTTGAGCAGCCGGGCGTCGCCTTCGCGGGTATCGACGATCGGAGGCGCGTGGGCCTTGATGGCATCGACGCCGCCCCAGATATCCATCATCACGGTGATGTGGTTTTCGATGAATTTCATCGTGGTCATCACCTTGTTGATGCGCTGACCGGTCAGGTCCTGGAAGTTGCAGGCCTCGAAGATCGAGACCACGCGTTCCTGGATTTCCTCGCTCAGCAGCTTTTGCTGATCCGGCGAGTTGACCTTGGTCATCGCGCTCGCGGCCTGATCGATCGCCTCGGCGGCTTCCAGGATCTGCTGCGTCGCCTCTTCGGTGCCGCCGACCACGGCGCCAAGCTCGCCGTTGACCTTGGCCATTTCCTCGCCGTTGAAGCTCTTGCCGTGCAGGACCGCGATTTCCCGCTTGGTCCGGTTGATGGCATCGTAAATCAGGTCGAGCTCAACCTTGAGCTTCTCGCATTGCTCGATCTGGGCGCGGTAGGTCTCGAGCAGCGCATGGGCTTCGGCGACCTCGCGGGTAACTGATTCATTGATGGTTTCCGCCGCGGCGCTCTGGCCGGCTCCGGGGCGGGCGGTGGCCATCTGGGTGCGGATGGCGCGCAGTTCGGTCATGATCTCGCGATGCATGGGACCGACCTCGCCGTCAGCGACGGACGGAATCGGCATGTCGCCGATTGCTTCTTCGATGCGAAAACGTCTGCGATGAATCGGCATGAGATTTTTTCCTGACCTGCACTCGTTACGTTTTAAGCAGATGCGATTTAACGCCGGGTTCACGCCGCAAATTGTTGTGATGGCTGCCCCCCTGTGCCGCACACCAGCGATTAACCATGCCGGCCGCGGATTCATCGAAAATAAACGCTAGCGGACAAATCCGCGCCGAATTGACGACGTGGTGAATCGAAACGGCGTTCCTGTTTACCAAACCGATGCGGTTTTGATCTTAGCTGGCGGCGTGCAAAGGCGCCGACCGGGCGCTCCCGTGACGAAACAGTACAGAGTACGTCGATGTTCAGAAAAATCTCTCTTGCGCTCACTGCCGGCGCGTCCTGTCTGGCTGCCGGACTTCATCAGGCTGCGGCGGTCGAAGCCGCACCACTGCCCGAACCCAGCGTGATCTACGCCGACCAACCCGCGCCGCCCGCCGCCGCGCCGCTGCGGACGGCCTATGCCGAGCGCTCCAACATGGGCGGCGGCTTCATCGAATTCCTGTTCGGTGACGGACAGAACCAGGGCGAGCGCTACCAGCAGGCGCCGGTCTATCAGCAGCAACCGGCCTACGACGTGCGCCGTCCGCCGTTGCCGCAGGCCGAACCGCAGCAGGGCGGTTTCCAGCAGGAGGCGGCCGGCGATCCGACCCGGCGCCCGTTCGATCCGAAATACGAAAAGCAGCTGGTCGACTACCACGGCAAGGAAAGCCCCGGCACCATCGTGGTCGATACGCCCAACAAGTTCCTGTTCCTGGTACAGGGCAACGGCAAGGCGCTGCGCTACGGCATCGGCGTCGGCAAGCCCGGCTTCACCTGGTCGGGCGTCAAGCAGATTTCCGCCAAGAAGGAATGGCCGGACTGGACGCCGCCGGCGGAAATGCTGGTGCGGCGCCCCGACCTGCCGCGGCACATGGAAGGCGGTCCGCAAAATCCGCTCGGCGCGCGCGCGATGTATCTGGGATCCTCGCTCTATCGCATCCACGGCTCCAACGAACCCTGGACGATCGGCACCAACGTGTCGTCGGGCTGCATCCGGATGCGCAATGAGGACGTCATCGACCTCTATGGCCGCGTCAATGTCGGCGCGCGGGTCGTCGTGATCTGAAGAATTGGCGGCGTAAACACCACACGGCCGCTCCGGGCGAGCGGCCGTGTCGGGCTTCCAGGCGACGGGGCCGGTCAGGCGTAGTCGCTGCCGCCGTCGTTGCCGAAATCGTCCGAATCCAGATCCATGTCGTCGTGATCGTCATCGTTGGATGCCGAATCCAGCAGGCCGGCGCGCGAATCGTCGTCGGCGCGGTCGCCCGACGAGCCGATGTCGTCGAGGCCGGCGTCGCGCGCCAGCTCGCCGCCGGATTGGTCGCTCCACGGCGACGGGCTCGCGACCCTGTCGCCCAAGGCGCCGGCATCGCCGAAGCCGTAATGGCTGCCCCCCATCATCGAACGGATGCTGCCGAGCAGCAGCGATCCGCCGACCACGCCGGCGGCCGCCGCCGCCGCGGTTCCAAGAAACGAGCCGCCGGCGCCGATCGGCGCCTGCGGCGCCCCGTAGGGCGCCTGGTTATAGGGTGCCGCCGCCGGCGCCTGCTGCATCACCTGGCCGCTGTTCCAGACCGGTCGGCTGGCGACCTCCGGCGGGCGGACGTTCGGCACCGAGCCGTGCGGCGGGCTCTGCCCGAAAATCGTCTCGCGCATCGAATCGAGGAATCCGCCGGATTGGGTTTGCTGCGGGCTGCCGGCAGCCTCGAGCTCCTGGATGCGGGCATTGGCGCGCTTGAGCGCCTCGTCCTGGACCAGCACCGTCTGGACCAGTGCGTAAACCGCGTTGGGCGCCGCCCGCAGGCCCTGCGCGATGGCGGCGACAGCGTCCGGATCGCGCGGCGCGCCCTCCATCTTCGAGAGCCGGTCGAAAAGGTCGTCAACCAATTGGCGTTCTTGCGGTATCATCGCATGGTCTCCCTCGCTGAGAAGCGCGGGGAGAATCTAGGGGCGGTTTGTGTCGCCAGTAGTGCCGGGCGGAATTAAATTTACGGATGGCCCGGGCGCCCGCCGGGCTCAGCCCAGGGTCACCTTGTTCGCAGCCAGCAGCGGCGGGAACTGCTCGCCGCCGAGAAAAGCATGTTCGTGTTCGCGCTGCGCGGTGAACGGGTCGAGTTCGACCAGGATATCATCGACAAATCCCGGATGGCACATGATCAGGCCGTTCTCCGGGATCCCGTCGAGAAACTGCCGCATCAGCGACCCGAAATCGGGTTGTCGGGAGAAATCATAGGCGCCGGCGAATCCGGGGTTGAAGGCGAGTTCGGCGCGCGCGGCGCGCCGGCGGAATTGCGCGCTGAGGATGTCGAGAACCAGCGCCTTCGGGGCGCCGAGCCGCCGGGCCAGCGGCTGGTTGCGGCCACCCTGGCGAACCCAGGCGCCGGGTGCGGCCTGTTTCACCGCCGCCAGGAACGCGTCGCGCACCTGCGGAAACAGCTGGGCGTGCTGGTGACCGTCGACAAAATCCGGCGCGCGGCCGAACAGTTCGCCGAAGGCTGTGAGCTGCACCGTCAGTTCGGCCTGGATGATTTCGGGATCGAGCCGCCGCAGCAGGCCGGCACGCAGCAGTTTCGCAAAGCCCGGGAACATGCCGCCGTCGAGCGGCTGGAAGTGCATGGTCAGCGGACGAAACGGCGCGGTCAGGGTGACATGCAGGCCGATGGCGCAGCGCGGACGGTCGGCGGCGACGGCGGCAAGGCTTGCGGCTTCGTCGCGGCCGATGGCCGGGCCGACCACCATCGCCGAGGTCGCATTGAGCCGGCCGCGCGCGATCAAATCGCGAATGGCCCGGTTGACGCCGGGACTGAGACCGTAATCGTCGGCGCACAGCCAGATCCGGCGCGACGGCGCGGCGTCGTTCATTCGGCGGCGGTCCTTTCGCTGGCGCTGCTTTCGTTCGCGACCCGCTTTTCGGTGTGCTCCGCCACGAAATAGATCGGACGGGCCTTCAGCTCGGACAGGATCTTGCCGATATATTCGCCGACAATGCCGATCATGATCAGCTGCACGCCGCCGATGGTCATCAGGCCGACCACCAGCGAGGGATAGCCGGGAACCGATTTTCCGGTCACCAGGGTTTCCCAGAGGATGGAAAGGCCGAACAGGAAGGCGACCGAGGCGAGCAGGGCTCCGAGCAGGCTGGCAAGCCGCAGCGGCGCCACCGAGAAGGAGGTCAGGCCCTCGATCGAAAGTCCGACCAGCCGGCCGGCGCTGAAGGTGGTGATGCCGTGCGCGCGGGCGGCGGGCTCGTAGTCGACGCGGATCTGGCGGAATCCGATCCAGCTCGCCAGGCCCTTGAAAAAACGATTGCGCTCCGGCAGCTGCCGCAGCGCCGCCACCGCGCGCGGCGACAGCAGGCGGAAGTCGCCGGCATCTTCCGGGATTTTCTGCCGCGCGCCCCAATTGATCAGTCCGTAAAAGCCATGCACGGCAATCCGTCGCAGCAGCGATTCGTTGTCGCGATGGGCCTTGGCGGTATAGACCACGTCGTAGCCGCCCTCGATCCAGTGCCGGACCAGCTGTTCGACGAGGTCCGGCGGATGCTGACCGTCGCCGTCCATGAACAGCACCGCGCCGCGGCGGGCGTGGTCGAGTCCCGCCATCAGCGCGGCTTCCTTGCCGAAATTGCGTGACAGCGACACCACCTGGACATCGAGCGCGTCGGCCGCAAGCCCGCGCGCGATCGCCAGCGTCGCATCGGTGCTGCCGTCGTCGACATACAGCACCTCGCAGCCGAGCCCGTAGCGCTGCCTGAGCGCGCTGGCCCGTTCGCCAAGCCGCGCGTGCAGCGCCGCCAGTCCGGCGGCCTCGTTGTACACCGGCACGACAATCGACAGACCCTGCGCCGCGGCCGAGGCCGCGGTGGTCGAAAAGCCAGAAACGTCCGTACCGAGCATCATCGATCAGGTCTCAACCGTTCGGGTAAGCGACATATATGGCAATCGCGGCGCATTGTCGCCACGGCGATCCGCGGCGGCGACCGGTCTCACTGCCGGAGGAAGGCCTCGAGCCTGGCGAACAGCGGATTCTCGCGGTCGAGCACATAGTCGAGCGACGCCACCGAAACCGTCTCGGCGCCGTGGCCGCGAAGAAAGCTGCCGAGCGCGTAAAGCTGCGCCGGCGGACAGTGCAGCGTCACCATTCCCGAAGAGGTCGGTCCGCCGAACGGCGAGACCACGCCGAAGCGGTTATGGGCCTCGGCCAGCAAAGCGGCGTCGCATCCGGCAAAGCGGGTGCGCACCTCGCGGTATTTGCTGGCGCGCGCCCGGGCGGCGATGTGATCGAGGATGACGCGCGCGGTCTCGCGCGCCGCGCTCGACCAGTCGGCGTCCCGCGAGGCCACCAGGTTGGCCTGGCTGCGCAGGATCACGCCGTCGTCGAGCACCTTGAGCCCGTTGGCGGCAAGGGTGGCGCCGGTCGTCGTGATGTCGACGATCATTTCGGCGGTGCCGACCGCCGGAGCGCCTTCGGTGGCGCCGGCGCTCTCGACAATGCGGTAATCGACGACGCCGTGGGCGGCGAAGAATGTCCGGGTCAGGTTGATGTATTTGGTGGCGACCCGCATCCGCCGGTTATGCTGGGCGCGGAAGCCGGTGGTGACGTCGTCGAGATCGGCCATGGTGCGGACGTCGATCCAGGCCTGCGGCACCGCCACCACGACATTGGCGCTGCCAAAGCCCAGGCTGTCGATCAGCGCGACGCGCCTGTCGGCATCGGCGATGCTCTCGCGCACCAGATCCTCGCCGGTGACGCCGAGATGCACCGCGCCGCGGGCGAGCTGCGAGGCGATCTCGCTTGCCGAGAGATAGGCGATCTCGACATTGTCGAGTCCGTTGATGGTGCCGCGATAGTCGCGGGCGCCGCGCGGTTTGGCCAGCGCAAGCCCGGCGCGCGAGAAGAACGCCTCGGCATTTTCCTGCAGCCGGCCCTTCGATGGAACCGCAAGTACGAATGGCGTCGTCATGAGCCGCTCCCGACCGGTCCGCTTGCGGCCGGCTCGCGGCCGAGCTCGATCAGGGCTTCCACCCACACCGAAAAGCCGACCGCGGGAATCGGGGTGCCGGCGCCAAGCTGGGTCATCAGTCCGTCATAGCGTCCGCCCGCCACCAGCGGCTCGACCGCATCGGCCCTGGCGTGCAGTTCGAACTCGAAGCCGGTATAATAATCAAGGCCGCGCCCGAACGAGGTGGAAAAGCGCATCCGGCCGGTAGCTATGCCGCGTGCGGCCATGAACCCGACGCGGCTTTCGAAGCCGTCGATCGCGGCTGCAAGGTCGAGCTTTGCGTCGTCGGCCAGCGCGCGCAGTCGCGCGATCGCATCGTCGGGGTCGCCCGCGATCGCCAGGAAGCGCTTGATCAGGTCGAGCGCATCGCGCGGCAGCGCGCCGCCCTTCAATGTCGACTGTTCGAGGAAGCGGTCGGCGATCTCCGAAACCGAGCGGCCGCCGACATTGGTGGTGCCGGCGATCGACATCAGGTCGGTGACCAATGCCAGCGCCGCCTTGCGGTCGGAGCCGGCCAGCGCGGCCAGCACACCCTCATATTCGTTGCGGGCAGAACCGGTCGCCAGCGTCAGCCGCTCGAGATCCTGCTCCAGGCTGATCTTGCGGTTGAAGTCCTTGATCAGCCGCCGCCGCCAGACCGGGTAGAGGTCGAGCGCGTCGATCAGCGCAATGAACAGCGCCACGTCGCCGGTGCGAATGTCGACCTCGGTCAGCCCGAACGCGGCGGTCGCCTCGAGCGCCAGCGCCAGCATCTCGGCGTCGGCGGCGGCGCGATCCTGCCGTCCGAATGATTCGATGCCGGCCTGCAGGAACTCGCTGGGCCGGCCGCCGCGATAGCGAAACACCGGCCCGAGATAGCTGAATCCGGCGGGCTGGCCGGCGCGCGGCGAGGCGAGGTAATCCCGCGCCACCGGAATGGTGAGATCGGGCCGCAGGCACAATTCCTCGCCCTCGGGATCGGTGGTCAGATAGAGGCTTTTCCGGATGTCCTCGCCGGACAGATCGAGGAACGGCTCGGCGGGCTGCAGGATCGCCGGCTCGGCCAGCAGGTAGCCGGCCTGCGCGAACGACAACAGCAGGGCATCCGCCCATGCGACGGATCCGGGCGCACGAGGGGCGGCGGTCAGGGTCATTGCGAAGTCCAAATATCCGAAAAAACGGGTTCCATCGGGGCAGAGCCGGGCGCAGCCCCTTAGCACGGCCGGCACGGGGTTTCGACCGGCATCGGCCAAGTGGCTTAATGACAGGCCATGGACCGCGGGTGAAGCCCAGTCCTATCCGCCTATCCGGCCATCGGTCCAGTCGCCAAGTGCGGCCTGCACCAGCGCCAGCGCCGCCACCGCGGCGGTATCGGCGCGCAGGATCCGGGGCCCCAGCGATAGCCGCAGGATCCGGGGTTGCCGCAGCAGGGTGGCGCGCTCCTCGTCGGCAAATCCGCCCTCGGGGCCGACCAGAACGTCGATCCCATCCGAAACCGGCTGATGGCTGCGCAGCGCCTGCAGGGAATCGGTGGCGTCGGCCGCCTCGTCGCAGAACACCAGCAGCCGCTGCCCCCCGCGCCCGCTCAAATAGCGATCGAGCGCCACCGGTTCGGCGACGGCGGCAAGGCTCAGGATGCCGCATTGCTCGGCTGCCTCGACCACGTTGGCGCGCATCCGCTCGCCATTGACCCTGGCGACCTGGGTCAGGCGGGTCAGAACCGGCTGCAGCGACGATGCTCCCATCTCGACCGCCTTCTGCACCATGTAGTCGAGCCTGGCATGCTTGAGCGGCGCAAACACATAGCCGAGGTCGGGCAGGCGGTCCTGGGGCCGGGTCCGGGCGACGATGAGCAGTCCGTCGGGCCGTTTGCGGCCCGCAATCGACGCCTGCCATTCGCCATCGCGTCCGTTGAAGACCAGGACGGTTCCGCCTGCGGACAGCCGCAGCACGTTGCCGAGGTAGTTGCTCTGGTTGCGCTCGAGCGCCACGGTTTCGCCGGCGGCCAAGCGGGCATCGACGAAAAGCCGGGGGCTGCGAAAATCGATCTGAGGCATGGTCGGTTCCAACGGCTGTTCCGGCATCCCATTGCAACAGTGCAGGCGGTTTGACCATAAGATCATGCGCCCATGGACAATTTGGAGCACGTCCGGACCGCGGGCGGGACCTTGCCGCGGCGCGCCGGCCGGGGGAGAGGGGCGAATATGCGCAAATATTGCCGTCCGGCGCGGCGCTACGCCGCGCTGTTGCCAAATTCGACGGGTTGTTAAGCGGTGGCAGGAATCGTAAATCCCCATCGGAAATCGCGCTTTTAAGAGGTTGGGGACCGTTGGACCTTGTCGGAGGAACAGTCTTGATCATCCGCCGTTTGATTGTGCCAGTCACCTTGGCCGTGGTCGCACTCCATGCCGGCCGGGTCGCTGCGCAGAACGCGTTTCCGGCACCGCTGCCGGGCCAGGGGGCCGCGGCCAGCGATCCGGCATTTCCGCCGCTGCGCGGGGGCCAGGGAGTTCCTCCAGCCAACGATCCGGCATTTCCGCCGGTCAACGGAGCTGCCCCGGCCGCCTCGTTTCCGGTCACCGGCGCAGCGCCGCTCACCGGCGCCGGGCTCGCGGCGCGGCCGGGTCCAGCGCAGGCCGGTCCTGCGGACCAATGCATGAAGGGATTCCTGCCGCTGCGCGAAGACGCCGAGAAGCGCGGCAAGCTGATCAAGGTCGCCAGCGAGCGCCACGCGCCGCCGGACGAAGCCTGCAAGCTGATCGGCAGTTTCGGCCAGGCCGAAATCAAGATGATTAAATATGTCGAGACCAATGCGGCGAAGTGCGGGATTCCGCCGCAGATACCGGAACAGCTGAAGTCCGGCCACAAGCACACCGAGGAAATGCAGAAGAAGGTCTGCGACATGGCGCAGCAGGCGCAGCAGAGGGGACCTGCCGGTCCGAGCCTGAGCGAGGTGCTTGGCTCCGCGGCGACGGTTCCCGAGGCCACCGCCAACAAGAAGGGCGGCAGCACCTTCGATACCCTGAACGGCAACGTCCTGACGCGATGACCGCTGCCGCCACCTCCAGGGGCCTGCAGCCGTTGCCGCCCGCGCCGGCCAGCAACCTCAGATCCGGGAGCGGCACGGCGAATAGCAAGACCGTGTTCGGATGAGCGCCACCGCCGCCCGCGTTGCCGATGCCACCGGCAACTGGGTCGACACCAGGGCCCCGCCATGGTCGCGGCCCTATCTGCGGCTCTCCCGTCTCGACCGGCCGATCGGATCGTGGCTTCTGTTGCTGCCATGCTGGTGGTCGGCGGCGCTGGCTGCCGTCGTCGCCGGCAGCATCGGCCAATTGCCGATGATCCTCGCCTTGTTCCTGGTCGGCGCCTTCGTCATGCGCGGCGCCGGCTGCACCTGGAACGACATCACCGATCGCGATCTCGACGCGCTGGTGGAACGGACCCGGTCGCGGCCGATTCCCGCGGGCCAGGTGGGCGTGCCGCGGGCGGCGGCCTTTCTGGCGCTGCAGGCGCTGATCGGTCTGGCGGTGCTGCTGCAATTCAACCGCTTCGCGGTCGCCGCCGGCGCGGCCTCGCTGGTCATCGTCGCGGTCTATCCCTTCATGAAGCGGATCACCTGGTGGCCGCAGATCGTGCTCGGGCTGGCGTTCTCCTGGGGCGCCCTGATGGGATTCGCCGTGACCTTGGCGCGGATCGACGCGCCGGCGCTCTGGCTCTACGCCGGGTCGATCGCCTGGGTGATCGGCTATGACACCATCTATGCCCATCAGGATGCCGAGGACGACGCGCTGATCGGCGTCAAATCGACCGCGCTGTTGTTCGGTGCCCGCACCCGTCCGGCGCTGATGGCGTTCTACGGGCTGGCGGTGGTGCTGATCGGCATGGCGCTGGCCTCGGCCGGCGCGGGCTTGCCGGCCTGGACCGGGCTTGCCGGCTTCGCCGCGCATCTCGCCTGGCAGATCGCCCGGCTCAGGATCGGCGATCCGGCGCTGTGCCTGCGCATCTTCAAATCCAACCGCGATGCCGGGCTGCTGCTGTTCGCGGGCCTGCTGGTGGATGCGCTGATGCGCGCCGGCGTCTGGAGCACGGTGGCTTCGAGCTGAAGGGGCCCCCACATCATCGTGGCCCGGGCGCAGCGCGCCGCACCGCGTCAGGGACATGAGCGTTCCAAGCCTTGTCCTCGCGGCGGTCGTCGATCGAAGCCAGCGCGCTGACCTACATTCGCCGCGCTACTCCGGCGCGATGATCTCGCGCTCGCCGCGATGAAGATTGGCCGGATTGAGCAGATCGCCGCCGCGCCGCCGCACCAGGAATTTCGGCCGCCGCGACCGGATCGTGTTGTGGCGCCGGCGCCGCGGCGCCGGTTGCGGGGCGGCTTCTTCGGTCAGGCGCGGAAGCGCGAAGATGTCGCTCCACGCCTGCCATGCCGCCGCGATCTCGTCGCGGTCGGAACTCACGCACAGCGGAATCGTCAGCGACGGATCGCGATGCGCGAGCACCAGGATCTGCGCCTCGTCGATGCCGCGCAAGGCAACGCCGAGAAAATCGCTGACGCGAACGTTGACCGCCATCTGCATGCCGTGCAGCGCACGACGCAGCACGACGCGCTCGCGGTGAAGTTCGACTTGCCGCACGCCGCCGTCGGCGCGGCTGTCATGCGCATCGAAGCTGACTGGCAGGGAAAGAGGGTCGAGCCGCAATGCGCGGCCCGACCCGGCGGGATTGATCCCGCTCGTTGCTGTTTGACGCCTCAAGGTCTTGTCTCCCCGCCGGGATTATGTTCCCGGTCGATGCAAGCGAGCTTGCCGCAGCGGTGTCGGTATCGGCTTAAAAAGGCTGGTTAACCGAAGGTCACCTGACCGCCATTCGCCGGCATGATTGACAAGACCTTGGCCCGCATGATTGACGAGACCTTGCGGGAAGTCCGAAATTGTTTGGCTTTCGACCCATGAAATGCTTGAAGTCCGCGTGAATCGGGCACATCTCATGAAGCGGCCGATCTGCGGCCGATCCTCCAATCGTCGGGATTTTATTCGTGATCTCTTCACCATCCGCCGCGCCGTCGCCGAAAGCCGATTCATCCTCGCTGTTCGATCAATCCGCCCTCAGCACGCTGGCGCAGCGCCTGGTCGAGGCTGCCAGGCGCGCCGGCGCGGATGCCGCCGATGCGGTGGCGGTGCGCGGCATTTCCCAGGGCGTCGAGGTGCGCGACGGAAGGGTCGAGGAATCCGAGCGCTCGGAAGGCGATGATGTCGGACTGCGGGTGCTGGTGGGACGCCGCCAGGCGGTGGTCTCGACCAACGACGTCAGCGGCGACGGCGTCGCCAAACTCGCGGAGCGCGCCGTGGCAATGGCGCGGGTCGCGCCCGACGACAAATATGTCGGCCTCGCCGATCCCGCATTGCTGGCGCGCGATTTCCCGGATCTCGATCTGCTCGATCCGCAGGTCCCGTCGACGGCGGAGCTCGAACGCCGCGCCTGCGAGGCCGAAGCCGCCGGCCTCGCGGTCAAGGGCGTCACCAAATCAGGCGGCGCGTCGGCCTCGACCGGCATTGGCGGCATGGTGCTGGTCACCAGCACCGGTTTCCACGGTGCCTATCTGCGCTCGAGCCAGGGCATCTCGATGACCGCCATATCGGGCGACGGCACCGGCATGGAACGCGACTATGACTACACCTCGGCGCCGCACGCTTCCGACCTGGCGTCACCCGCCAGCGTCGGCCGCACCGCGGGCGAGCGCACGGTGGCGCGCGCCAATCCGCGCAAGGTCGAGACCTGCAAGGTGCCGGTGGTGTTCGACCCCAGGGTTTCCGGATCGCTGGTCGGCCATCTGGTGGGCGCGGTGAACGGCGCGTCGATCGCGCGCAAGACCAGTTTTCTCAAGGACCGCCTCGGCCAGCAGCTGTTTGCCAAGAACATCCGCATCATCGACGATCCGCTGCGGGTGCGCGGATTGCGCTCGCAGCCGTTCGACGCCGAGGGCGTCAAGGTAAAGAAGCTCGCCATCATCGACGAGGGCGTGCTGACCTCGTGGCTGCTCGATTCGGCGACCGCGCGCGAACTGGGGCTGGTCACCACGGGCCATGCCCAGCGCGGCGTTTCGTCCTCGCCGTCGCCGGGCTCGTACAACCTGCATCTGGAGGCCGGCGAGCCGACTCCGGCCGAACTGATGGCCGATATCCGCCAGGGATTTTACGTCACCGACCTGATCGGTTCCGGCGTCAACGGCGTGACCGGCGACTACAGCCGCGGCGCATCCGGTTTCTGGATCGAGAACGGCGAAATCACCTACGCGGTGAGCGAGGTGACGATCGCGGGGCATCTGCTCGAAATCTTCAAGTCGCTGGTGCCCGCCAACGATCTGAAATTTCGTTACGGCGTCAATGCTCCGACGCTGCGCATCGAGGGCTTGACGGTTGGCGGACGGTAGCGCCGACGGCGCGCGCAACTCCGTCGTGACGCGTGACGCGCTGGCGCGGGACGCGGCCCTGCTGAAGGACACCGTGCGCGAGGCCGGCGCGCTGGCGCTGTCGCTGTTTCGCACCGAGCTGAAGAACTGGACCAAGGGCGCATCCTCGCCGGTGTCCGAAGCCGATATCGCGGTCAACGACCTGATCCAGCAGCAGCTGCGGTCGGCGCGGCCGGACTATGGCTGGCTGTCGGAAGAGAGCGCCGACGATGAAACGCGCCTCGGCAAGAAGCTGGTCTGGATCGTCGATCCGATCGACGGCACCCGCGGCTATCTCGCCGGCCGCGAAGACTGGTGCGTCAGCGTGGCGCTGGTCGAGAACGCCGCCCCGTTGCTGGCCGCGGTGTTCGTGCCGGCCAGCGATGAATTCTTCTTCGCCGCGCGCGGACAGGGCGCCGCGCGCAACGGCGTGCCGGTGTCGGCAAGCCCGGGCGCCGCGCTGGATTTTTCCCGCATCGCCGGTCCGAAGCCGCTGGTCGAACGGCTCAACCGGTCGTCCGGCGAACTTACCCTTTATCCGCGAATCGGATCGCTGGCGCTGCGGCTGTGCCGGGTCGCGGAAGGAACGCTCGATGCGGCCTTTGCCGGCGGCCAAAGCCGCGACTGGGACCTTGCCGCGGCCGATTTGATCGTGCAGGAAGCGAATGGTAACATGACCGCGCTCTCGGGGGACAGCATTCTCTACAACCTCCGGGAAGTGACCCACGGGGTGCTGGTGGCAGCCGGGCGCGAACGTCATGCAAGCATTGTCGAGCATTTCCGCCGCCGTCCGTTGCCCTGAGCGTGCGCCAGGCGGGTCGGAAATCTTGCCTTGCCGGGCACCGCGTTAGGAAACCGAATCATGCCAGATAGCGCCCAGCAGCAATTGCTCCACCTCGTCATCGGCGGCGAGCTGACCGATCTCGAGCACACCACGTTCAAGGATCTCGACCAGGTCGAGATCGTCGGCGTGTTCCCCAATTACGCCAGCGCCTTCGCCGCCTGGAAGGCCAAGGCGCAGCAGACCGTCGACAACGCCCATATGCGCTATTTCGTGGTCCATCTCCACCGGCTGCTCGATCCGGGCCAAGACGCGAAGCCCGCGCGTTGAAAAAAATGCTTCGCAACGTGCTGCGCAGCAGCTGGCTGCAGCGCGCTGTGGGGTGCTCCGCGGCCGAATTCCTCCGGCTGGTCTGGCTGACCAACAGGTTCAGCTTCGATCCCCCGGACGTCTATGAACTTGTCGAGCCGCAGATGCCGGCGATCTTCGCCTTCTGGCACGGCCAGCATTTCATGACGCCGTTCATCAAGACCAAGCCGAGCCATCGCGGCAAGGTGCTGATCTCGCGGCATCGCGACGGCGAGTTCAACGCGATCGCCGCCGAGCGGCTCGGGATCGGCACCATCCGCGGCTCCGGCGATCACGGCTCGGCGTTCCACCGCAAGGGCGGCGTCGGCGCGTTCAAGGAGATGGTGCGTGCGCTCGAAGACAACTATAATGTGGCGTTGACCGCGGACGTGCCGAAGCGCGCGCGGGTCGCCGGTCTCGGCATCATCATGCTGGCGAGGGAATCCGGACGGCCGATCATGCCCTTCGCGATGGCGACCAGCCGTTTCCTCCGCCTCGACAATTGGGACCGCACCACCATCAATCTGCCGTTCGGGCAGGGTGCGCTGGTGGGAGGCGACATCGTCGTGGTGCCGCCCGATGCCGATGCCGAGACCATGGAAAGACTGCGCGCGCAGCTGGAGGCGACGCTGAACGATGCGACGCGCCGGGCCTATGCGCAGGTCGGCCGTCCGGAACAGGCGGGTCATGGCTAAGTCGCTGCCGGTGACGCTGCGGATCTACCGGAAGCTGTCCGCTGCGGCGGTACCGCTGGCGCCGGCGCTGATCAAGCGGCGGCTGAAACAGGGCAAGGAAGATCCCGCGCGCATCGCCGAGCGGCGCGGCGTCGGCGGCGGCGTGCGGCCGCACGGCCCGCTGGTCTGGATCCATGGCGCCAGCGTCGGCGAGGTGCTGGCCGCGGCGGCCCTGATCGAACGGCTGCGCGCGCTGAACATCCGCATTCTGCTGACTTCCGGCACGGTGACGTCGGCGGCGATCGTCGCCAAGCGGTTTCCCGCCGATATCATCCATCAATACGTGCCCTACGACGCGCCGCGCTATGTCGCGCGCTTTCTCGATCACTGGCGCCCGAGTCTGGCGCTGTTCATCGAGTCCGACCTGTGGCCCAATCTCATCCTGTCGGGCGCGGCGCGGCGGCTGCCGATGGTGCTTATCAACGGCCGGATGTCGCATCGCTCGTTTCCGCGCTGGCGCCGCATCAGCGGCACGATTTCGGCGCTGCTGGGCCGCTTCGAGGTCTGCCTGGCGCAATCGCATGTCGATGCCGAGCGCTTTGCCGCGCTCGGCAGCCGCAATGTCGTGACCACCGGAAATCTGAAGTTCGACCTCCCGCCGCCGCCCGCCGACCCGGCGAAGCTGGAGCGCTTGATGCTGGCGACGCGGGGCCGCCCGGTCATCGTCGCGGCCTCGACCCATCCCGGCGAGGAGGAAATCCTGCTGGAGACCCATCGCACGCTGGCGGCGATATTTCCCGGGCTGCTGAGCGTGATCGTGCCGCGCCATCCCGATCGCGGCGAAGCCATCGCCCGCACCGTCGCGGCTTCCGGGCTGCAGGTGGCGCTGCGCTCGCGCGAGGAACTGCCGACCGCCAGGACCGCCATCTACGTCGCCGACACCATGGGCGAACTGGGATTGTTCTATCGGCTGGCGCCGATCGTGTTCATGGGAGGCTCGCTGGTCGCCCATGGCGGGCAGAATCCGATCGAGGCGATCCGGCTCGGCGCGGCGGTGGTGCATGGCCCCCACGTCTTCAATTTCGGCGATGTCTATGCCGCGCTGGACGACGCCGGCGGCGCCAGGTGCGCCGACAACCAGGAAGCGCTGGTCAAGCAGCTCGGCCAGTGGCTGGCCGATCCGGCGGCGCGCCAGGCCTCGCTGCAGGCCGCCGAGCGCGTGGTCGAACAGCTCGGCGGCGCGCTCGATCGCACGCTGGCCGCGCTCGAGCCGTATCTGTTGCAGTTGCGGCTCGAGATGGGGGCGGCCGATGCGTGAGCCGGGCTTCTGGTACCGGCCGCCGTCCTGGAAGTCGCGATTGCTGATGCCGCTCGGCGCCGTCTATGGCTGGATCGCGGGCCAGCGCCTGCGGCGCCAGGGTTTTGACGCCGGCATTCCCGTGCTTTGCGTCGGCAATTATCATCTCGGCGGCGCCGGCAAGACTCCGCTGGTGCTGGCGCTCACCGGGCTGCTGCGCGAGCAAGACGAGAGGCCGGTCGTGCTCAGCCGCGGTTATGGCGGACGGTTGCGGGGGCCGGTCAAGGTGGATCCGGCGCGGCATGGCGCCGGCGATGTCGGCGACGAGCCGCTGATGCTGGCGCGGACGGTGGCGGTGGTGGTGGCGCGCGAGCGCATCGCCGGGCTTGCCCTGGCGCGGGCGCAGGGCGCCAGCGTGATCCTGATGGACGATGGTTTCCAGAACCCCGCCATCGCCAAGGATGCCTCGCTGATCGTGATCGACGGCCACCGCGGCCTCGGCAATGGCTGCGTGTTTCCCGCCGGCCCGTTGCGGGCGCCGCTGCCGCCGCAACTCGCCCGCACCGACGCGCTGATCGTGATCGGCACCGGGACCGCTGCCGCGCCGGTCGCCGCGGCGATCGCCGCGCGGGGCAGGGCGGTTTTTTCCGCGCATCTCGAAGCCGACGCGGCCTCGGTGGCCTCGCTCGGCGGCAAGCGCGTGCTCGCCTTCGCCGGAATCGGCGACCCCGAGCGGTTTTTCAGGACGCTGCGCGGCAGCGGGATCGAGGTCGTCCGGCAGCTGCCATTCGCCGATCATCACGCTTTTTCGCAAGGCGAGATCGCCGCACTGCTCGCCGAGGCCAGGCGCGATGGATTGACCGCGGTGACCACGGAAAAGGACCTGGCGCGGCTGCGCCGCGGCGGCGAAATTCCTCCCTGGGCGGCCGACATCGTGCCGTTCGCGGTGACGCTCGAATTCGACGATGCCGCCGCATTGCGCAAGCTGGTGGCGGACCGGCTGTTCCGGGCGCGGGAGAGGAAGTTTTCCCGCTAGCAGCCGGGCCAAGCGGCGGCGGGCGCGGGCCTGTCGCCTCAGCTCGCCGGCTTCAGCGCCGCCGGATAATGCCGCTGCAGCACCGCGCTCGGAATGGCGTAGGCCTCCTGCAGATCGACGCTCCAGTATTTCAGCTCGTCGAGCGGTATCCGTGCATCGGTCACCGCGCATCGCACATAGGTTCCCGGCGAGATCACGCGGAAATCGCCGTCCAGATACTGCAGCTGCGCTTCGCCATGGCCCGAGGGACCGAATTTGTTCAGCACGTTCGAACTCTCCGAGCACACCCGGACGGCCGGGCCGCGGGGCTGAATGATGAAGGATGCGATCTAACATAGATAGGTCCTGCTGTCCGCCCGTCAAACCCACCGATTTGTGATGAATTTTCGGCTCTGGCGCATGATAGCCTCGGGCGCAATGTCCGCCGTTTTCCCGGCGCCACATCGACCCGGCCAATCCTCATGCGCCTTCTGTCAGCAACCGTATTACTGGCGCTTTTGGCGCGGGCTTTTGCCGCGGACGCGGCGCCGTTGCCTGCCCCGCAGCAGGTCGACATTCCGCTGGCCGAAGGCGTCCTGCATGCGCAGCTCTACAAGCCCGACGGCGACGGCCCGTTTCCGAGCGTGATCGCCTTGCACGGCTGCGGCGGGCTGGGCGGGCATTCCGAGCCGGTGCAGCCGCGCTATCGCGACTGGGCCGAGCAACTGCTGAAGCAAGGCAATGCGGTGCTGCTGCCGGACAGCTATGGTTCGCGCGAACTCGGCCCGCAATGCCGGGTCAAGGAACGCCGCGTGCGCGCCAGCCGCGAGCGGGTCGCCGACATCCTGGCGTCCCGGCACTGGCTGGTGCAGCAGCGCTGGGCCGCCGCCGGTCGCATCAGCCTGCTGGGATGGGCGAACGGCGCCAGCGCGCTGCTGTGGGCGGTACGTCCGCAACTGTCGTCGCGCAATGTCGAGCCGGATTTCCGCTCCGCGATTGCGTTTTATCCGAACTGCCGGGTCTCGTCGGGCCTCGGCTGGAGCGCGCGGGTGCCGACGCTGCTGCTGATCGGCGCCAAGGACGACGTCAGTTCGGCGCCGGCCTGCCGCCAGATGATCGACGGCGCCCGCGGGCGCAGCGCGCTGGCGCGGATCGTGGTCTATCCCGAGGCCTATCACGATTTCGACCGCGCCAACCTGCCGCTGCATGCGCTGGCCGGGACATCGGACGCGGCCGTGCCGGAGCGCGGCCATCTCGGCACCGACACCGAGGCCCGCGCCGATTCGCAAAAGCGCGTCGCCGAGTGGCTGGCGCGGTAGCCGCGCGCACGCTGCACCCGAAGCGTGGTGCGGCGCACCGCGCTGCTCCAAAAACAGCGCCGACCGCGGCTATAGCTTGATGCGTTTACGTTCGCGCGCCAGCTTCGATCGATAGCTGCCGCGGGGGCAAGCTCGGAGCGTTCGTGTCCCGGACGCGGTGCAGCGCTCTTCGCGCTGCGCCGCAAAGCCGGCAACCCATCACGCACTTTCGCTATAAACGACGGGCCCCGGCTCGGCAGCGCGCCACGCCGGAATGGCGTGCTGCGCTGCCTCCGGGGCACGATGTGAGCGCCAACTCAAACTCATCATGCGCTAAAACAGACTGCCCTGGTCGACCGGCTTGGCGACGCGCCGGGGCGCCGCACTTCTCGGCTCGCCGGCAGCCGGCTTGGCGATGGAGGCTGCCGCCGGCCGGTCGGCGTCCGCGGTGGCGCCGACCTGACCGTCGGCGAATTCGATATTGAGCCGGGCGCCCGGTCCGACCGCGGCGGCGGCGTGCAGGGCGAGGCCCTGCGCATCGCGCACCAGGGCAAAACCGCGGGCCAGCACGCTGCGATAGGACAGCGCCGCCAGCAACTGGCCGCTGTGGGTGACGCGCGCCTGCTGGCGCGCCAGCGCGGTGGCGAGCGCGCGCCGCGCGCGCTCGGCCAGCCGCAGCGTCCGTTCGCGGTCGCGCGCGATGGCCTGGCGCTGTGCCTTTGCGTTGGAGAGTTTCGAGGCTTTCAGCCGGATCTCGAGTCCGGCGTAGCGCTCCCGGCGGTGGCGCAGCAGCGCGCGGGCCGAATGCGTCAGCCGTTCGCCGGAGCCGGTCAGGCGCTGCCGGGCGTGACCCACCTGCGCGTGCAGGACCCGCACGGTCAGCCGGGCGCCGGCCGCGGCAAAACGCCGGAAATGGGCGTGGGTGTTGGCTTTCAGGGCGCGCGGCAGCGCGCCTGCCGCGCCATCCAGCCGCTGCCGCGGGATCGCCAGCAGTTCGCTGGCGGCAGGCAGCGCGCGCGCCGCGGCGCGCAGTTCGTTGCGGCGCGCTTCCTGGCCGCGCTGCCAGCACACCGCGCTGCGCCGCGCCAGGGTCGCAAGCCTGGCCATCAATTCGCTGCGCACCGGCACCGCCATTTCGGCGGCGGCCGACGGCGTCGGCGCCCGCCTGTCGGCGGCGAAATCGATCAGCGTGACATCGGTCTCGTGGCCGACCGCCGAGATCAGCGGGATCATGCTTTCGGCGGCGGCGCGGACCACGATCTCCTCGTTGAACGACCAGAGGTCCTCCAGCGAGCCGCCGCCGCGCGCCACGATCAACAGATCCGGCCGCGGAATGCGGCCACCTTGCGGCAGCGCGTTGAAGCCGCGGATCGCCGCGGCGACCTGTTCGGCCGAGCCTTCGCCCTGCACCCGCACCGGCCACACCAGCACCCGGCGCGGAAAGCGGTCCTGCAGCCGGTGCAGGATGTCGCGGATCACCGCACCGGTCGGCGAGGTGACGACGCCGACCACTTCCGGCAGCCAGGGCAACAGCTGCTTGCGCGCCGGATCGAACAGCCCTTCGGCGGCAAGCTTGCGCTTGCGCTCCTCCATCAGCGCCATCAGCGCGCCGATCCCGGCCGGCTCGATCGCCTCGATCACGATCTGGTATTTCGACGAGCCGGGATAGGTGGTGAGCTTGCCGGTGGCGATGACCTCGAGGCCTTCCTGCGGCTTGAAGCGCATCCTGCCGTGGACGCCCTTCCAGATCACCGCCTCGATCTTGGCGCCCTCATCCTTGAGCGCGAAATAGCAGTGCCCGGATGAATGCGGCCCGCGAAAGCCGGTGATTTCGCCGCGCACCCGGACATGTCCATAGGCGTCCTCGACGGTCCGCTTCAGCGCCGAGGACAGTTCGGACACCGTGAATTCGGGGGCGTTGATCAGGGCTTCGGCTGCGGTCATGTCGGCCAATCGAATCGGGCTTTTCGGACTTTCGCGCAAGGTAGGGATTTCAGTCCGACCCGCAAATCGGCGCTTGCTTGTCAGATTACTCTGTATTATAGAGTTCTCTGGTTACTTAGTTCGGCCACGGAGGATTGCGTCATGATCGCCACCATCGTTTCAGGCGGCCTCAGGATCCTGGTCGGAGGCCTCGCCATTGCCGGTTCGGCCGCCCTGCTGCTGGCGGGGCTGCTGGCCTGGCCGCTCCGGCAGCCGCCGGAACTGGCCTCGATCTCGGAAGCCCGCAAGTCGATCGATTTTGCCACCATGCCCGAGGTGTCCCGGTTCCAGGCCCGCGACGGCACCGAACTGGCCTACCGGCATTATCCGGCTCAGGCGCCGGCAACCGGCCGCATCGCGGTGGTAGTGCACGGCTCCTCCGGCTCCAGCCGGGGTGCCATCCATGCGCTGTCGCGGGCACTGGCGCAGCGCGGGGTCGAAACCTTCGCCGTGGATATTCGCGGCCACGGCGATTCGGGAACCCGGGGCGATATCGCCTATGCGGGCCAGCTCGACGACGACATGGCCGACCTGGTCGCCGAAATCCGCAAATCCGATTCCACCGCGCCGCTGACGCTGATCGGGCATTCCTCCGGCGGCGGGTTCGCGCTGCGGATCGCCGGCTCCCCGATCCAGAACCTGTTCGCCCGCACGGTGCTGCTGGCCCCCTATCTCGGCTATGACGCGCCGAGCAGCCGGCCCGACGCCGGCGGCTGGGCCAGTCCGGACATTCCGCGCTTCCTCGCGCTGGCGGTATTGCACCGGATCGGAATGCCCTGGGCGGAATCGCTGCCGGCGCTGGCGTTCGCGGTGCCGCCGAATTCGGCCCGCGCGCTGACCGCGACCTACTCCTATCGCCTGATGCGCGACTTCGCCGCCTCGGCCGACTTTCGCGCCGATCTGGCGGCGGCGACCCGGCCGGTGGCGATCTTTGCTGGCTCCGCCGACGAACTGATGCTGTCGGACAGATATGACGAGGCGGCCGGCGGCCGCGCCACGGTGCGGATCATCGAGGGCGTCAACCACATGGGTATCGTCGGCGATCCCGCCGCGGTATCCATCATCGCCGACGACGTCGCCACGACAGGCCTGAACGCGTGACCTTCATTCGCCCGCGGAGAATCCGATGAGGAACCTGTTCGATGCCGGAAAGATGCTGCTGCTCGACATGGCGGCGACGCTGTTCTTTCTCGTGCTTTATCTGCTGACGCACAATGTCGTCCTGTCGGTGGTGCTCGGCATGGCGCTGGGCACCGCGCAGATCGGCTGGCAGTTGGCGCGCGGCAAGCCGATCGACACCATGCAGTGGATGAGCCTGTTCCTGGTGCTGGGCGCGGGCACGGCAACGCTGATGACCGACGACCTGCGCTTCGTGATGATGAAGCCGAGCGTGATCTACCTCGTCGCCGGTGTCGTGATGCTGAAGCGGGGATGGATGAACCGCTATCTGCCGCCTGTCGCCCGCGAGCTGGTGCCGGACATCGCCGTCATCTTCGGCTATGCGTGGTCGGGGTTGATGTTTTTCTCGGCGGCGCTGAACCTGGTCGTGGCGTTCAATTTCAACGTGGTGACCTGGTCGGCGACGATGTCGATCTGGGGCCTCGCCAGCAAGGCCGCGATGTTCCTGGTCGGCTATGCCGTGATGCGCAGCGTGGCCGTCGCGCGCCGTCGGCGCCGGCAGCTCGGCGGCGACAGCCCGGCCGCGGCCGACCCGGTCCAGGCGGCAAGCGCATCATGACTTCGATCGATCCCAGGGAAGCGGCTTCGGCGCTGTCCGATGTCGAGGACATCGTCCGCCGCGTCCGGCAGTCGACCATCTACAATCTCTCCAGCCTGATCATGATCATGTGGGGCGTGTTGGTTTTCGCGGGCTATCTTGCGAGCTATCTGTCGCCGCGCAGTGCCGGCTATGGCTGGCTCGCGGTTTATGTCGCGGGCATTGCCGGGTCGGTCGCCCTCAGCGCATTCAATCGCGCGCGCACCGGCGTTCGCACCTTCGATTACAGGATGCTCGCGGCCTTCGTGCTGTTCTTCGCGTTCGGCGCCTTTTGCAGCGGCGTGCTCAACCATCTGACGCCGCGCCAGTTGGGAACGTTCTGGCCGATCTACTTCATGCTGGTCTACAGCATCGTCGGGTTGTGGTTCGGCTATGCCTTTGTCGCGATCGGTCTTTCCATCACCGCGCTCACCCTGGTCGGTTATTTCTATGTCGGCGGCGCGTTCGACCTCTGGATGGCCTTCGTCAACGGCGGCGGGCTCGTGCTGGGCGGCCTCTGGATGCGCCGGAGCTGACCGATGGCCGAACTCGACGACATCATCCACCAGCCGCTGCGGCTGAGGATCATGGCGGCGCTGCATGCGCTGCCGGCCGGCGCGGGCCTCGAATTCTCCCGGCTGAAAAAGCTGACCGGCGCCACCGACGGCAATCTCGGCGCCCATATCGAAACCCTGGCCAGGGCCGGCTATGTCGCGGTCGACAAGGCTTTTGTCGGCAGGAAGCCGCAGACCACGGTGACCGCCACGGGCGCAGGCCGCGGCGCCTTTGCCCGCCATGTCGCCACCTTGCAGGAAATCATCGCGGCCTCGGGCGGCAATGCGTAGTTTTCTTGCTTCGTCATTCCGGGATGCGCCACCGGTCGGCAATTGCCGGCCCTGGGGCGCAGGCCCGGAATCCATACTCCCGATCGTGGTCATGGATTCCGGGCTCGTGCTTCGCACGCCCCGGAATGACGGGCTGTTGATATTCCCTTGCCGCGGCAGGGAGTTTTGTGCGACCGACTTCGGCTCCCGCACGCCCTGACTGGTTTTTCCCATGCACATTCTCCTGCTCGGTTCCGGCGGCCGTGAACACGCTCTGGCCTGGAAGATCGCGGCCTCGCCGCTTTTGACAAAGCTCTGGTGCGCGCCGGGCAATGCCGGCATTGCCCGCGAAGCCGAATGCGTGGCGCTGGATATCGCCGACCACGCCGCGGTGATCGAATTCTGCCGCGCGAAGGCGGTGGACCTGGTGGTGGTCGGCCCGGAAACGCCGCTGGCCGCCGGCATCGTCGACGATCTCGCCGATGCCGGCATCAAGGCGTTCGGGCCGGGCCGGCTGGCGGCCCGGCTTGAGGGATCCAAGGGATTCACCAAAGCGCTGTGCACCGAATTCGGCATTCCGACCGGCGCCTATGGCCGCTTCGGCAGTGCCGAGCACGCGCTGGCCTATGTCCGCCGGCAGGGCGCACCGATCGTGGTCAAGGCCGACGGGCTGGCCGCCGGCAAGGGCGTGGTGGTCGCGATGACCTTGGCGGAGGCCGAGGCCGCCATCGCCATGATGTTCGAAGGCTCCTTCGGCGCGGCCGGCGCGGAAGTCGTGATCGAGGAATTCCTGCCCGGCCGCGAGATCAGCTTTTTCGCGCTGTGCGATGGCGACACCGCGCTCGCGCTCGCTTCCGCCCAGGACCACAAGCGGGTGTTCGATCACGACCAGGGGCCGAACACCGGCGGCATGGGCGCCTATTCGCCGACCCCGCTGGTGACGCCGGACATCCATGCCGAGATCATGGCCAACATCATCCTTCCCACCGTGGCCGGGATGAAGGCGCGCGGCACGCCGTTCCGCGGCGTGCTGTATGCCGGGGTGATGCTGACCCCGGACGGCCCAAAACTGTTCGAATACAATGTCCGCTTCGGCGATCCGGAATGCCAGGTGCTGATGCTGCGGATGATGTCGGACCTGGTGCCGGCGATGCTCGCCGCCTGCGACGGCCAGTTGAGGAATTTCGACCTGCGCTGGTTTGCCGAGCCGGCGCTGACCGTGGTGATGGCGGCCAACGGCTATCCCGGCGACTATGCCAGGGGGACCCGGATCGAGGGGCTCGCCGAGGCCGCCGAGATCGAGGGCGTCGAGATCTTTCACGCCGGAACGGTGGAAAGGGACGGCGACATTCTCGCCAATGGCGGACGGGTGCTGAACGTCTGCGCCACCGGCCAGACCGTGTTGGAAGCGCAGCAGCGCGCCTATGCCGCGGTCGACCGCATCCGCTGGCCCGGCGGATTTTGCCGCCGCGACATCGGCTGGCAGGCCGTGGCGCAGGAGCGGCAAACTCCGCAAGGCTGATGCTTCGCCGTCATGGGGTCGCGATGCCAGCGCCATCGCATTGAAAAGGCCCGCCGCCGGTTTCCCGGCGCGGGCCTGATGACTGCGATGCTGTCGATATGCCGGTGATTTGCCCGACGTGTCAAATTTTTTATGGATAATTTTTTCTCGTCCGTCGCCGATGACCCGCGGGCCGGGCGCAGCGACGAAAATGTTCGGGGCCAACGCTGCGTCGCCCGCCGACACGCCGGACTCGGCAGATCCCGCGGCGCATCCCGCAACCGGCTGGTGTCGAAAACGCCCTCGCGGGATCGGCCAAGGCATGCCATCCGGCGGTATTCGGCTACTTTGCATGGGGTTGTTTTCGATATTTTAGCGGCGGCCAGGTTTTCGCTTGCGTTCTGGCGCAAATTCGTTCATGATCTGTTCCATAAAGTCCCGTACTCAACGGGCGTGATCGTCACCAGCGCAATGACGATCCCAGCTGTTTGACAAGTGAATCGATCCATTGAAGACGCGCCTGATCCGCGTGTCCCGGACGCGGTGCGGCGTTCGTCACGCGGCACCGCAGAGCCGGACCCATACCCCCTGTTGAATGAAGCACGCCGGGCGGTGGCGTGGTCTGCAACGGGGGGCACGGCGCAAGGGCGCCTCTGCCCAGCCCTGCGAACATTCCCTGGCAGGCATGGATTGCCACACCACGCGGCGGCTAGATCAGATCGCCGCCCGCCGCCGACGCCGTGGTGCCGTGCTCGCGGAACGCCTTGATGACGTTGCG